>Ga0224508_10001398_pt1 | contig 21755 bp, 18 predicted proteins | sample SF_Jan12_sed_USG_4_FD_170157 | JGI IMG/M metagenome (GOLD analysis project Ga0224508, IMG submission 170157) | Sediment microbial communities from San Francisco Bay, California, United States - SF_Jan12_sed_USGS_21 | ecosystem: Environmental > Aquatic > Marine > Sediment | place: USA... | reverse complement strand
TGTTGTCTTTGGCAATGATGCTGGGCTTGTTGACCTTCTTCGCCCACCAGCGAAGCGCCGAAAATCGGTTCTTCAGCGTGCCGACGCTGATGCCCTGCTCTTTCCAAAGACCGACCAGGGCATCCACGTGTTTCGGCTTCAAGGATCTCGGCTGCATGCGCCGAAATCCCAGCTCATGGAGCTGGTTCGCGATCCGATCCAATAGTCTTCTGCGTGTCGCTTGGGTCGAATATCCCCCGTCTCGGTTATCTCGGCAGAGTTTCATCAACTGGTAGTTCAGGTCTTTCATGGTGCTATTTCTCTCGTTGGTGAGTTTGGATGACCAGCTCGCAGCCTTTAGGGCGTACGAGGTCCGATCAAGGATCGGAAACGGTCATGGGACACCAGTCCCTTGAGGGCTGAAGCCTCGATCAGGTTCGCAGGCGTTCCTCTTAAGGATCCGCCGGCGGCTACCAGTTGGCCTCTAGGGCCAGATTCAAAACAAGTGGATATCTACCTCCTTTAGGTATGAGTCAAAGAAACGCCAAAGGCGTATGAGAACGCGCAGCCGAACACCACAGTCCAGCCGTGCTTGAAGACGCCGAGCGGAGAAGCTCCGGCTTTGTCGAAGATGCCGAACACGGAGGTTCAGCTGAGTTAATCGACGCTAGCGCGTCGTTGAGTCGATCGGCCAAAAAAACAGATCGTCGACCCTGGCAGGTAACCCCTGCCCAGTACCGCTTTAGACGCAGCGGCTGCGTATCATGCAAATCACGCTAGTACAAGAATCAAGTTCTGTCTATAGATAAGCCAATCAAGTCGATGCAGGTTTTTTTCCGCGGGAATGCACCGGCGTCCGACTGGATACAGGGAGATTCTTTCGCATCAGCGCGAAAGCAAGCATTGAGTCCCACGTCACTCACCGAGAATGCGCAAAATCCCGCCAGACTGCGCGTCATTGCTGGTTCAGAGCGCCGCGTCACTACAGCGCTTCGCACTGGTAGTGACGCGGCATGCAAGCGAACTCACCTGCAAAACTGAACAATTCGCGTCCGTTCAACGCCTGTTTTGGCTGCCGACGCCCGGGCGAACAAACGCGAGATTCCGGATTGAGCACCGAGGTGCCTTACTACCCGATAACGTTCCGCAGACTCGCGAAGCTGATCTTGCGTTCAGCGTCTTTCTCTGCCGGTTCGTATTCACCGTCGACTTCGACCGATTCCTCAATGGCGGCCTCCGCCCGATCTACGTTGATCGTTATCGCTTTCTCGCGTCGCACCGGCCTGCCGTCATAGTCCAGGTCGAACAGCTGGTCTACCGTAATACCAAACACATCTGCGATCCGAATCGCCACATCAACCGTCGGCGCATGTCGGCAGTTTTCGATTGCGTTCATTGTCTGCGGCTAACGCCAACGCGGTCGGCAAGATGCTTCTGTGTCATTTCGCCGTTCTTGAACCGGAGCTCGCGAATCTTGTTTGATAATGCCACTACGGATTAACCCCCTTGCGGGTCAAGGCCGACGCGATTACGTGCCAGAAATCAGGGCAGATGCCCTGTCAAGCAATGCTGACACGGGGTCCAATTCGTTTGACAGTGTCAAGCAACGTCGACTTCGTGTCAGTCAAGCAGCTTTGCCACGGTGTCGAGCAAACTTGACGTCGTCGACTTCGTGACACCAATCTTTGACACGGGCGGTTGCGATCTTCAATTCGCCTTTTTAGGCAGAACATCGAGAAATATATCGAAGGGATGTCGGTCTGTTGATTGCGATCTGATCGGCCGGCTGCTATGCAGCGTGGACCAGTCGTTCGAATGACCGCAATTTGAGAGAACGAAAGGGCAGAAAACGGCCAGAAGCAGTCGCACGAGGGTACTTAATTACACCATGAATAAATCCTAAAAGCGGACGTTCAACGGCTAGTTAAAGGGCGCCGCGCAGTTCGCGGCGTCCATTTTTGAACGTATTGTTATGTATTTCATGACTCACCATTAATTCTCAACCCATAACATTTGGGGTCGGATTAAAAACTCACATATGCCAACAACCACCGAGCCTATGGCCATAACTGTTCGCTATTCTTCATCTGAGCCCCAAATTATGTACTCTCACTTATCACCATATCCCTGGAACAAACTTGTACCGCACACGGGATGCGTAGGCTTGATAACCCGGTAATTCATCAAGCAGGGTTCTGTCTTCCAAGATTGTACGTACGACCGCAATGATTAGGGCTATTACGGCCGGAATCATGACCCACCATGAATCCAGAAACAGGGCAACACAGAAGGAGGAAAATACGTTACCTGAATAACCTGGATGGCGTATATAACGATAAGGCCCTGTGTCGCACACTTGATGCCCCCGATCCTTCTGAATACGAACCATCAGGGAAAAGAAGCGATTTACAAAAATGGCCCATGCCGCTAATAAGTATCCAAGCAGGATGATTACAAAAGCTATTGTATGGACCCAGAGCGGGAAGGATTTGGTCCACCCATAGTAGTGGTCCAGGCCGGCGACTATTACATGAGGATAGAGTAAGCCAAATCCCAACAAGGGAGCCAATATCCTATCCCAGCTTTTTACATCCTGCTCCCGCCCTAAGCTCATACGTTCGGCCATCAAGCCAGGATGGTTTCTTTCCGCCAGGGCTCGCCCACCTACACCAACGACAAGAACCATCACGGAAAACACCCACGCCTGCCACCAGCCTAAATCGCGACTGATACCAAAAAGAATAAGCGGCACAAGGAGATAAGCGAAAACAACACCCGCCCACTGTTTGAGCGAGATACTTTCGGCATCTGTTGCTTTTACAGGATCGTTATCCATATTAACGCACCCCTTATTTACAAAGCAGTTGCCTATAGATTAGGCGTAATTTGAGTCCAAAGAGCAATACTCTCTAATATTGGAAACAATTGCTCTCTGACCCGGTTTTTTCATAAGCATGTGGGGCCACATACTCTCCGGCACAGCTTCGCGAGTCATCTATTGGAAGGCGGCACGGACATTCGAACGATCCAGACACTTTTGGACATAAAAGCATTGAAACCACCATGATCTATACGCACATCACCCCAGATTACAAACATGCGGATAGCCCGTTGGATCGGTTAAAACGCAAATAATTTGGGTTAGAAGATGTTGGCCCTCTGTTGAGCGTCAATGTCTGCTTTGGGGAAATAGTAAGTGGATTTGGGGAATGTCGCTTTTGGGTCACTAGCGGCCCTTCGTGACCATTCTATCTCAATGTCTCCTTCCGAGCGTAAAGCGGCCATTCAGATGCTGAATTTCGATTACCAATTTCGATTTCCTGAATCGTGATTACGAACGTCTGCTTTCTCCGATAGCGGACGTCCATTTCAACGGTTCTGGCAGGATTTAAGGGGCCGCTATCGGCCAATTGCGGACATTCGCCGGGCAAGAAAAACCCGGCACGTGGCCGGGTTCTTCCAGAATTTCTTAAGCTCAATCGATGGGCTGTGTAGGCTCAGGATTCAGCCCTTCCAGTTTTCCGTCAACCAGCCAGTCTGACGATAATCCGGTCGCCGGCTCGCCGCGAGGAGCGGTATCCCATGCCTCACTGGTGCCCATGGGCCAAGACTCATGGTTAAAGGTGACTTCTCGCACTTCGATGTGATCCTTGGTTACATTGAAAATTGTCAAGTCATCCGCCATGGTCAAGGGGCCATCATAGGTTGCGCGGACACGTTCGAATATTTCCAACTCAATGTCGCGGTGGTTCCAGTAATGATAGGCGACCGCCATACGCGGCTCCACCATGGACATCAGCTTGCCAAACCCTTCTGGCGGCGTATGGATCAGCGTCGTTACCCAATAGGCCTGTTTATATGGGAAGCCAGCGATATTCATCCACTGCTCCGGGGTAAAGAAACACTCATGCACCACGAGGTCTGCACCTTTGGCTTCCTTGGCAAACCATTTGTTTGGCACACTATCGCCACCAAACACAAAACTCAGGCCGTTCCAGTCCAGACGATAGCTGACCGAACCATCACGGATATGAATAGCCGGAAACGACGTGATTTTGACGCCGTTTTCGTTGTAGACGACAGCGGTCTTGGAAAAATCAAATTCATGCGCAACGATTTCACCGCCGGCATTTGGGAGAGTGCCCGCCCGTGACGTGACATCCCATGCCCAAGCGGCGCGGATATGATCGATATGCACCTTGGTACCCAACTCGGGCGATGAGCCCGACGGACCATAAACGTGTAGTGGTTCGTAGCGACCACCCAGCCATCCCCCGACCCACAATGCGGCAACATCGCCAACATGATCAGTATGAAGGTGGCTGGCGAACACCTTGTCTAATTTTGAGTAATCGGCCTCAAGTCCTGCAAGCCGATCAGTCGCGCCGGTACCAAGGTCAAATAGGAAAGAGTCACCGTTGCCAAGTTCAACCAGAAAGGACGCCGCGACATTACTGGGTGATTGATTCGGCATACCGGTACCCAACGCGGTAACACGCATTTCATCCTTGCCCACTCTTTCTGTACCGGGGAAATAGGTACGTGGATACTTGTTGTCTATGATCTCTTGCGGGATGCGGCCAGACGGAACATTAACTCCGTCAACTTCATCGGGCTTGGCCCAAGCAGTGCCGATTAAGTAGATTGACAAACAAATCGCTGCGAGAACTATTGAGTAGATGTATTTCATCACGGATTCCTCGACGTTGTTATTCGAGCGGCGCCTAAATGCTTGAGACTCTTCTTACTTTTAGATGTGGATTAGCACCGATGGAAGCCGTTTATACTTAATCTAAATAAGCAAAAATTGCAAACTTCGAACGTCCGCTTCGGGTCATAAGCAGCCCTTCAACCCAATACTAGCCTAATGTCTGCTTTCGGGCGCTAAGCAGCCGTTGGGCACGCCCATTTCGGAAGTTCCTGGCTGAATGTCCGCTCTCACCGATAGCGGTCGCTCACATTGCTCCAATCGGTGAAATTTGAAGGGCGGCTAACGGCCAAAAGTGGTCGTCTCAGATCCAGCTCAGGCCTTTATCGATGATTGTCGTTGCTTTAGTTTGTGCGCAGTCGCCGTGGGCGATCAGCAACCGTTCTGGGTTCCAGCTAAGCACTTTCTGGCGGGCGGCCCGCGCCTTGCTGCGCCGAATGAAACTGGCTCGCCACTCTCGCGGCGTACTACCGCGCTCACCAACCAGGCTGTCAAGTCGCATCAGCATGCCTTTCCAGCCCGTCGTAGTCGCTTCAGGATGCCGCTGGATAAGATCGCAGATGATCGCCGTTCGCGACGCGCGATGGAAAAACACGACCTCCTCCATAGCCAGAGAACCACGAAAGATCACTTGGTCAATGTCGGCCGCCCAAGTGGAATCTGGCTCTTCACCGAGTTCTGAATCAAAACGCAGGTCGGGCTTCTTACGTTCGAGACCTGGTGGTGAATAAAGACGTGCGTCGGGCCAACGTTCAGCCCATTCGTCTAAGAAGAGGTGATGGATCTTGTTCGGCGAGACAATGTGGCGGACCGGTCCGATCGCCTCGACCGCGTTGGAGATTTCCTCGGTTAGTGCTACCGGTGACCAAACCCAAACGTCTCCGTCTGAAAGCTTCACCACTGCCATGCGAGTGGGATACGAAAAGCCATAGAATGACACCGTTGGCCCGTTGGCTACGTAGATGGAAGGTCCGAACTCCTCGAGTACGCGGAAATCATAACCGCAAGTCTTTTGTCTCCCTGCATGTCCGTTTGGGGTCATCTCGTCTAAAACTCAGTTATCCAGAGCACTGCATTAGCGCATCCATGGAACACAGTCCAGTCATGGTGATGTATGCACCTGCAATCACAATGAATCCGGAAATCACGAAAGCCCAGATCGCGAGACCTCGGCCCAGGTTACTCACGAAACCCTCAGCCTTTGTTGATGAGAAGAAAACGAAGTACCCAACGATTGCCCAAAACGTAGCTGGCACAAAACTCACGAAAAAACACATATCATTGGACTCCTTCAGATGACAGGTCGTTGACTCGCTCGTTCACACTTACCCGTGCCAAGTCTTCGAGCTTGACTGTCAATGGAAATTGAAACTTCAGGTTTGCATTCGTAATCCCCACCGTTTGCATGGCCAAAACGACTTCGCAATCAGTATCTCTCAGAGTTTCCTCAACCGTATATCTTGCTGATTCACATCCCATGACAAGCGCCACGTCATAGTCTATTGCGCGCTTCAACAAGCGATTGCGTTGTCTTTTCGTCCAAAGGCACGTGGCAGGACACGATAGGTAACTAGTGAATACGCCTGTACTGATGCCACGTTGCTCCAAGGACGTACGAGTCTCCTGAAGGAAGTCTTCATATGCGGCTGTCTTGATGCCGTGCCTAAGGAACTCCATGAATGGCGAATCCCTATCCGTCGCCAGACTTACCGGGGGGCAGACGGGACAAGAGACTATGAGGGCCGATTTGCAATTTTCTAGCGCGTCAGAAAGGTCTAACGGCTCTAAATGAAGAGGCATGTTTTATCTCCCTGCGGATATTCGACAATCACAAGTGTCTTTTGCGACGAAAAAGGGAGCGTGTCAATTCGGAGAATTACATAGTAAGCAACCTCCGCCTCGGGTCACTAGCGGCCCTTCAGCCCAATGTCTGCTTTTGAGCGTATAGCGGACGATCTGGAACCGGATTTCCGATCAGCCAATCCCGAACGTCCGCTCTCACCAGGAGCGGACATTCGAAAGTGCTGAAAAGCCCCTATTTCAACGGCAGCTTTCGGCCAAATGCGGACGCGTACTGTCCGTTCCGGCTCATGGGTCCTCGCGGAAACGTGACCGACGAAAATCCGAGCGAAAACTAGAAATATGATCTTAATGGGGCCATGCTTCGAGCTACGGGCTGACCGAACGTGCCAACTGCTACACACAGGCCGCTATGTCGTTTATAGAAGAACTCAAGCGCCGCAATGTTATCAAGGTAGGGATTGCCTATGTAATCGTTGCCTGGTTGCTTCTTCAGGTAGCGGATGTGCTGCTGCCCACGTTTGAATCCCCAGCATGGGTCATGCAGGCATTCACTTTTCTGCTGATCTTGAGCTTTCCCCTCGCGCTGCTCTTTGCCTGGGCCTTCGAGCTCACACCTGAAGGTGTGAAAAGAGAAAAGGACGTCGATCCCGCAGAGTCCATCGCTCATCGCACTGGGCGCAAGTTGGATTTCGTCATCATCGCTGTGCTCGTGTTGGCTGTCGTTATGTTGGTCGTAGACAGATATTCCGTGCCGCCGGCATCTATCTCGCAGCAGGTAGCTGAAAAGTCTATTGCCGTGCTGCCCTTCGTCAATATGAGCGATGATGCAGGCAATGAATATTTCTCCGACGGCATCTCGGAGGAAATCCTCAACTCTCTGGCCAAGGTAAAGGACCTGAAAGTGGCTGGGCGCACATCCTCATTTGCTTTCAAAACCAGGAATGAAGACCTCAGAGCTATCGGTGAGGCGCTGGGAGTCTCGCATATTCTGGAAGGCTCGGTCAGAAAGGCGGGTCCACAAGTCAGAATTACGGCCCAACTGGTTAAGGCCGACGACGGCTATCACCTGTGGTCACAGACATACGACCGCGAACTCACGGATATCTTCGCCATCCAGGATGAAATTGCTTCTGAAATCCTGAATCAACTCAAAGCACAGTTACTCGATGAAGAGAGACAGGGTTTGGTAAGCCAACGTACGGATTCGGAAGTTTATGACCTGTACTTGCTGGCGAGGCAACGCCTGTCCAGCCGAACCCCACAGTCAATTGAGTCTGCGGTGGAAATTCTGAATCAGGCCATTGAAAGAGATCCGGCCTACGCGCCGGCCTTCGCGCAGCGCGGTATTGCAGAGATGCTCTTGGCCGACGACAGCTACGGCACCATTCCGAGAGACGAGGCATATTTGCAAGGCAAGCACTTTGTCGATGCTGCGCTCGAGATGAATCCGCAACTAGCGGAGGCCTGGGCCGGTCTGGGCCTGTACTACGTTAATCAGCCAACGGAATACGAGCAGGCTTTCGCAGCGCTGAAAAAAGCTCTCTCAATCAACCCGAATTTAATCGATGCCAGCAATTGGATGCAGATTGCGCTGGGTGTGTCGGGCGAGCCTCGCGCAGCACTGCAACTCCTTGAACAAATGACGCAAAGGGACCCGTTGTACTTGCCCGGATTCGGCAATGCCGTGCGGTACTTCAACGAATTTGGCCAGGAAGATAAAGCGCAGGCATTGATCGACCATTTCCGCAATTATGACCCGAATAATCTACATCTGTTGCACGTTGATGCCGAACACCAAATGTACAATGGCAGAGCTGCCGAAGGATTCCTCCTGGCTGAGCGATCGCTTGCGGGGGGACCATCAGATGTGAATTCGCAGCTTGCGCTCAGTGTTGCATTACTCCAGACCCTGCAAATTGAACGAGCAGCAGAGGAGGGCTCCGGTAAATACAAAGTTCTCGCCTTGGAACTGTTGGGTCATCGCGACGAAGCACTTGAACTGGCACTCGATTTGGCCGTGACCGGTAATGTAGAGGCCCTGTTTTGGCTTTTAAACCGGGCCGATCGCAGCCAGGAACTAATAGACTACGTCGAAGAGCGTTGGCCCAGTCTGGATCTGTTGGCTAGAGATTATCGGTACGACGTGGAAGGTTATTCTTTAATGACCAATGTCGCCCTGGCTTACTTGAACGTCGGCAATACGAATCGGTTTGATGAAGCGTTATTGCTTGTGGAAAACGCCATGTCGTACCTGTCAGGCGAAGGGATCGACAATTGGAGGTTCATGCATCACAAGGCAGAATACCTGGCGCTGGCGGGAAAATACGACGAAGCCATGACGCAACTGGAACATGCGGTCGAACGCGGAATGCTGATGTGCGTTCCGATTGCGAGGTTTTCACCCCTTTTTGAGCCGCTGCGCGACGATCCACGCCTGATCACCGCCGAGGCTGTCATGATTGAGAACATCAACACTGAACGCGAAGCCCTGGGCCTGGACGCCATCGATCCGGTCAACCACTGCTGGAATCAGACTGGGACCACGCCGCGTTAATCTACGTGAGAATGGAGCCGCAAACGAGATCGGTTTCTCCGAAATTGTGCAGTCTTTGTAAATGTCTGCAATGTGGTCTTGCCCGGGTTTAACGGACACCTGAGTTAAGCCCTAATGCCCACTTTCACCAAAAGCGGTCATTCAAGTCGCTCGGATCGAACTATTTTCAACGGCTGCTAACGGTCAGGAGTGGTCGTTATGCACGCCTTGAATTCTGCGGAATCTAAAGACGACCGGCGTCAACATCTCTAACAAAACTGATGAGGCCTTCAAAGTAGGTGAGTTGATCATCGTACATCGCAAAGTGGCTACCTTTGGGGCAATACAGGTAACGACCATTCGGGAAGGCGCTCGCCATCCACTCCATGTGTTTTGGGTCCATCGAGTCGTGTTCTGCACCAATGACCAAGGTCGGTACCTGGATCTCAGATAGCGCGTCCGTACGATCCCAATTGACGAGTTTGCCGCTAGCACCGAGCTCGCTAGGTCCTTGCAAAGGGACGTAAATTTCGTGATTGAGCCGTGCAAAGGCCCTGTTTACTGGGTCAGGCCACTCTTCCACAGGCATGCGCAGGATGTGATCTTCATAGTGGTGCTCAATCAGGAGTTCCATGTACCTCGGATTGTCGCAATCTTCGGTTTGTTCAAGAGACTGAATCTCGGCAAGCACATCAGCATCCATAGCTGGCATAAGCACATCCTGAGCGTACTGATTATAGGCAGGAATGCTTGCCATCATGTTAGAGATGATCAGGCCTTTAAGGTTTTCCTGGTGCTCCAGGGCGTATTCGATTGCTAGAATCCCGCCCCAAGACTGCCCGTAGAGATAGAAGTCGCTTTCATCCAGGCCCAAGGCGAGCCGAACCTGCTCCACTTCGTCCACAAATCGTGGTACGTCCCACAACTCAGCCGAGTCCGGTTGATCGGAATACGCGGAGCCGAGCTGATCGTAGTAATAGTATTCAATTCCCGCCCCGGGGAAGTACGAATCAAACGCCTCGAGGTACTCATGCGTCGCCCCCGGACCACCATGAAGCAGGAGAACCCTTTGAGTCGGGTTGTTCCCAACCCGTTTCGTCCAGACGCGAAACGTGCCGCTAGGTGTCTTGACAGGAATGAGCCTCACACCACCGCTGAGCACGTCACTACGCCCGGAATTGTCGAAGTAATCCGATGTTGTTTCACCGGAAGGCTCAACGCTGCATGCGTGCAGCAATGCGCCAACCATGAGGGCAAACAGGAATTTGTTCATATGAACCCCCTCACTGCAGCATAACAACGTCCGCTTTGGTTCTTTGACGGACCTTTTGGGTCATTCTAGCCGAATGTCTGCTTCCGGGGCTAAAGCGGACATTCACTGCCATTCTCGTGCCGCTAAGAAACACAGCGGAACAGCGGTCGGGTGCCGCATCAGTTTTTGTTGTTACGCCCAACCGTTATTACAACGTGTCCCGTTTTCTGCCCGGTTTCAACATAGCGGTGAGCGTCAGCAATTTGCTCCAGGCGGTAGCGCTTGTCTATGACGGTTTTTATCTTTCCCGCCTCGATCAGATCTTTGAGGAAAACCAGGTCCTCCATTCTATAGCCTGTTAAAGCAGCAATTACTTTCTTGCTGCTTGTCATTGACGTCCACAGCCCTTTGAAGAATCCTGAGAATCGTGGGTTGCCCAAGACATAGCGGCCGTTTCGATTGAGTGATCTTACGCTCCGTGAATACGGGCTCTTGCCGACCACGTCAATAATGACATCGTAGGTCTTGCCGTTTTCAGTGAAGTCTTCTCGCGTGTAATCAATGACGTGATCAGCACCAATTGAACCCAGCATGTCCAATTTCGTTGTGCTGTCCACGGCAGTCACTTCAGCCCCGAAAGTTTTGGCTATCTGCACGGCAAATGTACCGATACTTCCGGCAGCGCCATTGATTAGCACTTTCTCTCCCTTCTCGATATTTCCTTTTCTTACAAAATGCAATGCATTCAGTCCGCCAACCGGAACGGTAGCGGCTTCCTCGCAGGTCATATTGGCCGGCTTTATTGCAATTGCGTTCTTATTACTGAGGCATAGGTACTCGGCATAAGCGCCGAATTTCCCGGTAGGTGCGAAAACCTGGTCTCCTTGCTTGAAATGTGTGACGTCTTTGCCTACAGCTTCGATCTGCCCGGCCAGCTCCTGGCCGGGTATCTGCACCGATTTTTTGGGTTTTGTCAGACCGAACATAAGTCGCAGAGGAAGCCAAAAAGAGAGCGGGAAATCGAAACGTCGCATCTCACAATCTCCGGCAAATACGGTTGCCGCAACTATTTTGATGAGTACTTCATCGTCGTTGGGAATCGGTTTCTCGACCTCTCTAAGTTCAAGAACGTCGGGTGATCCGTATGTCGGCCAGATAATGGCTTGCATGATGTTTCGCTTATGTCGTTTCGCTAGGGTCGCCGGCTGCGGCGGGCGCCTACACGTACAATACTGCTGCGACCTGGCGGCCTTCGCCGATGAGGACGTTGAACGTGCGTGCGGCAGCGGCCGTGTCCATCACTTCAAACCCGACACCTAGCCGTGCCATCGAGAAGACGAGTTCGCGCGGAGGAAAAACGTTGCTGACACCCGTGCCGAGTACGATGACCTCGGGTTCTGCCCGCAACAGCATCGAAAAATCCTGTTCCTGCAAATCACCAATAGCCGTATCGGGCCAGTCATGAATGATCGTCTCTGCCGTTAATGCGACCGTTTGACCATAAACGTCGTCGCCGATACGGATTTCGTGGTCGGTCACACTACGGATCATCAGGGACGTCGGGTTTTCGCGTGTGAACTTCAAGAGGGCTTTCCGTTACCATCAGCACCTGAGAATCGCCATCATACAAAGCCCGTGCAATTGAGCAAACTTTGACCATCCCATACGAGAAAACTGCGGCCGTCATGGTTCTGCCGGCCGTTAGCGGCGGACGCCTGCAAGATCCTGTCCTGCGACGCTGGCTATCGCACGCGGACCTGACAAAGGCGGCAGAGCCGCAGGAACTCCTGGCCAGCATCCTGGGTATTCTCAACCGGCCGTGCCCCGATGAGGGGCTCGGCGCGTTGCGCATGTGGGGTCAGACGGGCGACCGGCCAACCGTCTGGATCGCGGCAGCGGATCCGGTGTATCTGGAGCCACGACTTGACCATCTTTGCCTGCATGCCCTGGGCAGCAACGGCGTGCCGACCAACGATTTGCGGCCGCTGTTTGATCACCTGCAGAAGACCCTTGAGGACAACGCGAACTACGGCTTCGCGCGGGTCGGCGCCTGCGGCTACTTGCGAGCGTCGGAGCCGATTACTACGGCGGACGTACCGTCATATGTCGCGCACCTCGACAAGCCGACTAACTATATGCCTGCGGGCGATGATGCGGCGGGCTATCGCAATCTGGTCAGCGAGGTCGAAATGTCGCTGCATGACCACGAGGTCAATCTGCGACGCCAGAGCGAGGGTTTGCAGCCCGTGAATAGCCTGTGGTTCTGGGGCGGCGGTTATGCACCCGAGCAAAGCACTGTTCCGCACCCACCTTTGTTTTCCGATGATCCACTGCTCAAAGGCTATTGGCTCAGCAAGACCGGCGTCGTAGCGACGTGGCCGGGCAACATCGCCGCTTGCCTGGATGCATCGGTGGCCGGATTTGTTGCGGTCATGCCGGACGTTGACGAGCCGCATATGCTCGAGCATTGCCTGCATGAGCTCCGCGAGGCGTTGCAATCAGGTCGCCTGAGCCGCCTGACCCTGATGTTCCGTGACGGGATTGCGGCCGTGGTGCAACCCAGGCACGCCTGGCGATTGTGGCGCCACCAGTCAGAGTTGCTCGATTGAGCAAGGTGTCATCACAGCGACCAGTCGTTACAAGGCGATTGCCGGAATCAAATACCCGGCCGGAACTGGTCGACGTCGATCCGGTACTCGCGCGCCTCTATGCGCTGCGCGGAGTTACGACGTCGACGCAACTCGACTATAGCCTCGGAAATCTCGCGCCTGTCAGCTCGCTCGACAATATTGATGCCGCGGTCGAACTGCTGCTCGAGAAAAAGGACCAGCGCATCGTCATCATCGGTGATTTTGATGTCGACGGCGCGACCAGCACCACGCTGATGCTGCGCTGCATGCGCGCGTTTGGTTTCGCAGACGTCGACTATCTCGTGCCGAACCGCTTCGAGTTCGGCTACGGACTCACACCAGAGATCGTGCGTGTAGCTGCTCAGAGCTCCCCCGATCTGATCGTTACGGTGGATAACGGAGTGTCGAGTATTGCAGGTGTAGAAGAAGCGCGGGCAGCAGGCATCGCCGTGCTCGTGACCGATCACCATCTGCCGGGCAATGAGTTGCCTGCTGCACAGGTCATCGTCAATCCGAATCTCGTCGGCAGTCCGTTCGTGAGCCGCAACCTCGCCGGCGTCGGCGTTGCGTTCTATCTGATGGCAGCGCTTGGCCGTGAGCTTCAGCAACAGGGCAGGGAAGGCGCTGCAAAGATACCTGCGCGGTACCTGGATCTGGTTGCACTCGGCACGGTTGCCGACGTTGTGCCGCTTGATCACAACAACCGCATTCTTGTGCAACAGGGGCTGAATCGGATTCGTGCCGGCCAAACGGTTGCGGGAATCCGTGCCCTGTTAACGCAAACAGGCCGACAGCTGTCACGCACGGTCAGCACCGATCTGGGATTTGTCGCAGGGCCTCGAATTAATGCGGCAGGACGTCTCAAAGACATGTCGATTGGCATTGAATGCTTGTTGACAGATGATCAGTCCGTAGCTGACGCGCACGCGACCACCCTGGATCAGATCAATCGTGATCGTCGCGACATCGAATCGACGATGCGTGGGCAGGCGTTCGCCTATGTGAATTCGCTCGACTCGAAAAAATGGCCATCCTGTGTTTGTGTCTATGAAGAACAATGGCATCAGGGTGTCGTTGGACTGATTGCGGCACGCGTTCGAGAAAAGTGCCACCGGCCCGTCATCGCCTTCGCAAAAGAATCAGAGGGTTTTCTCAAAGGTTCGGCACGATCCATTCCCGGCGTGCATGCGCGCGACCTGCTGGAAGGCGTTTCGAGCATACATCCCGGTTTGATCGTCAAATTTGGCGGTCATGCGATGGCCGCAGGGTTGACGATTGCCGAATCGAATTACGAAACGTTCGCGGATGCGGCCGCCACACAGCTTGATCGACTCTATCCGGATGCTGATTTCTCGGGTGCTATCGTAAGCGATGGTGAGTTGCCAGGGTCAGCGTTCAGTTTGCGCTTTGCGAGTGTCTTGCGCGACGCGGGCCCGTGGGGATCCGGGTTCCCGGAGCCGATGTGGAACGGTGACTTTGAGCTCGTCGAGCAACGCACAGTTGGCGAGAATCATCTCAAGATGCGGCTGCGTCCCGCCGATGGCGGCAACGTCATCGATGCGATCGCATTTAATCAGGCAGGACCCGCTTACCGCGGCGTTGTGCAGCTTGCCTACCGGCTGGACGTCAACGAGTTTCGCGGCGTCGAATCACCGCAGTTAATTGTCGAGCAAATAGCCGCATTGCAGGCGGGCCGCGCGTGATAAGATCGCGCGCTGCAAACGCTGGATAACACGATGGAAACGAGTCAGACCAAACAAACAATAGTCGATCTCGCTGAACGCACCGCTGCGTTGAGGAGGTATCTTTGACTATGAAGGCAAGGCAGAACGTCTGACCGAGGTTCAGCGCGAACTCGAACAGCCCGATGTGTGGAACAAACCCGAGCGTGCCCAGGCGCTTGGTCAGGAGCGCGCACAGCTGGAGCAGGTCGTCGTCGTGCTGGATGAGCTTGCGACGGGGCTCGACGATGCCGCAGAACTGCTATCTCTGGCGATAGAAGAGGACGATGCTGACACGGTTGGTGAGGTCGAGCAGGACATCGCCAAGTTTGAGCAGCAGCTCGCCGCACTTGAATTTCGCCGCATGTTCTCGGGTGAAATGGACGTCAACAACGCCTATCTCGATATCCAGTCCGGCGCTGGCGGCACCGAAGCGCAGGACTGGGCGGAAATGATACTGCGCATGTACCTGCGCTGGGCCGAGGCACATGGGCATAAGGCTGAGGTGATCGAAGCGTCGGCCGGCGAAGTCGCCGGAATCAAAAGTGCCACGGTGCACATTATCGGCGAGTACGTTTACGGCTGGTTGCGGACAGAGACCGGCGTGCATCGACTCGTGCGCAAGTCACCGTTCGATTCCGGGAATCGCCGTCACACGTCGTTCGCTTCGGTGTTCGTATCACCCGAGGTCGATGACGATATCGACATCGAGATCGATCCGTCCGACCTGCGCATTGACGTGTATCGCGCGAGCGGCGCGGGAGGCCAGCACGTCAACCGCACAGAGTCGGCCGTGCGAATTACGCACCTGCCGACCAATATCGTTGTGCAGTGCCAAAACGATCGCTCGCAGCACAAGAACAAGGCCCAGGCCATGAATCAACTCAAGGCCAAACTGTACGAATTTGAACTGCAAAAACGTCGTGCCGAGGCGTCCGTTGTCGAAGAAGGCAAGGCCGACGTCGGCTGGGGCAGTCAGATTCGCAACTACGTCCTCGATCAGAGTCGCATCAAGGATTTGCGTACCGGCGTCGAAACCGGTAACACTCAGGCTGTTTTGGATGGCGGCCTGGACAATTTCATCGAGGCCAGCCTCAAACAGGGACTTTAGGTAAGTGACGGACGAGAAAAAACAGGACGAAGGCAAGCTCATCGCCGAGCGACGCGGCAAGCTCAACGCGCTGCGCGAGCTGGGCAACGCGTACCCGAATGATTTCCGCAGGAACGCGACAGCAGACGAATTACGGCAGACGTTTCAGGAACACGATGACGAAACCCTGCGCGGAGAGGACGTCCATGTGGCGGTCGTCGGGCGGATGATGGTCAAACGCGTCATGGGCAAGGCCAGCTTCATCAAGTTGCAGGACCGTTCGGGTCAGATCCAGGTACGTCTCGAGCGTGATCGCCTCGCGGATGGCGTCTACCAGGACTTCAAGAAATGGGACGTCGGCGATATCGTCGCGGCAAGCGGCACCTTGTTCCGCACCAAGACCGGGGAACTCACCGTCATGGCGGAGGAGGTACGGCTGCTGACGAAGTCTTTACGCCCGATGCCCGAGAAGTTTCATGGACTCGCCGATCAGGAGACCCGTTATCGGCAGCGCTACGTCGATCTGATCATGAATGCGGACAGTGCCGCCGTCTTCAGAACGCGTTCGGCTATCGTGGCTTACATTCGCGCGTTCCTGGACGCACAGGACTATCTCGAAGTCGAAACACCGATGATGCAAACGACGCAGGGTGGTGCGCTCGCGCGCCCGTTTACAACGCATCACAATGCGCTGGACATGTCGCTTTTCTTGCGCATTGCGCCCGAGCTGAATCTGAAAAGGCTGGTTGTCGGTGGCTTTGAACGCGTCTACGAAATCAACCGCAACTTTCGCAATGAGGGTGTTTCGACGCAGCACAACCCTGAATTCACGATGCTCGAACTGTACCGGGCATATGCCGATTACGAGGACCTGATCGAAATGGTCGAAGCGCTGGTACACGGCATGGCCGACGCAATACTCGGCACGACGAAAGTGAACTACCAGGGTGAAGAGTTTGATTTCGGCGAGCCTTTCCCACGCATGACCGTCGAAGAAGTGATTATGCATTTCAATCCGGACCTCAAGGCGGCGAAATTGCGCGACCGCGATTACCTGGTCAGTGTGTGCGACAAGCTCGACATACCGGTAAAGGACAGCTACGGCCCGGGCAAATTACAAATAGAAATCTTCGAGAAAACCGGCGAGGACAATCTGCGCAAGCCGATATTTGTAACGCAGTATCCAACCGAAGTATCACCACTGTCGCGCTGCAACGACGAAGATCCCTTCGTCACAGACAGGTTTGAGTTTTTCATCGCAGGACGCGAGATCGCGAACGGTTTTTCCGAGCTCAACGACCCCGAAGAGCAGGCCGAACGCTTCCGCGGGCAGGTGGCGAGCCGGGAGGCCGGCGATGATGAGGCGATGGCTTTCGATCACGACTACATTCGCGCGCTCGAGTACGGCATGCCGCCTACAGCCGGCATCGGTGTGGGCATCGATCGTCTGGTAATGCTGTTCACTGACTCGCCGTCAATTCGCGATGTGCTGCTATTCCCGCATATGCGGCCGGAGGTGTTTGACTAGCAGCGCGACAAGAAGCTGCCGGTCATTTGGCGATCCGTTTTGAGGATTGGCGGGCGTTCGCTGTTTCGGCCTCGCTCGGAGATAATGAATCGTGCATACGAATTGGCACGATAGAGAATTCAGCATGTCCTGTCGTTTTCGATCTACTGTCCTCCTTGCTCTTGGGCTGTTAATTGTCGCGTCGTACCCCGCCTTGGGAAAAGAACTCGAGGACCGCGAGTGGATTGAAGTACAGACGCCCAACTTTCGAATACGCAGCGCCCTAAGCGAAATGGACTCGATTGAGTTGGCTCGCCGCCTTGAGATGTTTCGTTTGTCGGTCTCCGTTGTGACGAATATCAGTCGCATTGACTCGCCGATCCCGACAGAGATTTACGCCGTGCGAGGACGGAGCGATTTAGAGAGCCTCGGGATCAGCGCAGATTTGGGCGGAATATTCCGCTCCGGACTTCGAAATAACTTAATCGTCATTCGCGATGTACGCGGCATGGAAGAAGCCTCGATCATCATGCACGAGTACGTGCACTTCTTGGTCCGCAATCATGGGAGCCTTCTCTACCCCAAGTGGTACAGCGAGGGATTCGCAGATTATCTTAGTGCCGGACAATCACAGTCCGGGAAATATGTAATCGGCGGTGTACACAAGGTTCGAAGCAAGAGACTGTCGCGCTCGCGCTGGATTCCTCTGCGAATGATTCTGTCGCCAGAGGACTATGGCGGGTGGAGCAAGGAGCGCAGGTCGATGTTTTACGCGGAAGCATGGGCGCTGGTCCACTATCTTCAACACCGACCTGAACGGGATACTCTTAGCCAGGACATGACCCGCTACGTTGAGCTTGTCGAATCCGGCAAGGGTGATGTAGAAGCCTTCGAAGAAGCCTTCGTAATCACGGCAAAAGATCTCGACAAACAGGTAAAACGCCACCTCGTCGGACCTAAAATTCACAGCATCTATTTGTCGATCGATGAACTCCTTCCTGACCTAGAACCCGACGTGATCGCGCTGTCACAAGAACAAATAGCATTGTCGCTCGGTCAGATCGCCCTCCGTTTAAAAGAGCTCGACTCGGCGAAGCACTGGTTCACGATAGCTGCAACTGACGAAATTTCTCGCCCGCGGGCGGAGGCTGGTCTGGGGGAGGTGCTAAGGTTTAGCGGCGATTTCGAGGCCGCGCGACCACACTTCGAACTTGCCGTTGCTTTGGCCCCGAGCGATCCGTACTGCCAGCTCGACATTGCCAATTACTGGTATCACCGTGCCAGGCGCTCTAAAGACAAAGAAAACCGCGCGACGTATCTCGCCCGCGCTCGCGAGCACTACGTCAATGCTTGGAAGCTAGACGATTCGATGCCCGAGACCTACGCGAGATACGGCGACACGTTCGTGACGGAGGGCCGAAGGTATGACTACGCTATAGAGCTACTCGAACAGGCCGAGCGCATTCTTCCTTCTAACATCACCGTACGCATGTTTCTCGCAAGGGCATATTTGAAAGCGGATCGAAAGGAAGACGCGGTTGCGGCAGCACGTTCGATATTGGTTTGGAGTCACGACGAGAGCAAGGCGGCGAAACTGGCACGGAAGATTCTCGCTAAGCCAGCCTCTGGTACCGAATAAGACGAGGGTAGGATTTGGCCCAGCATCTGAAAACGAGGTTTGCAGATACGGTTGCAGTGCCGAACTGGTTCGCAATGCAGGCAACAATAGTCCCGATTCTAGCTGGGATTTTCTTGTCCAGTGAACGGCCGGTTGTGGCCGTAAGCTGCCCTTCGACTTGCCTGATTTTATACTGATCGAATGACCGCTTTGGGTGAGAGCAGACATTCAGCCAGGAACTTCCGAAATGGGCGTGCCCAACGGCTGCTTAGCGCCCGAAAGCAGACATTCGGCTAATATAGGACCGAAGGGCCGCTAATGACCCTATGTATGGACTCCTCCAACCTAATTTCTTAGGTTGGAAGGTCGACCAAAACCCTATTGGAGTCCATACATGTCTTATTCAACTACAGTTGGCGTCGACCTTGCAAAGAACGTCATTCAGATCTCGGTAGTTTCGAGCCGGGGTAAAGAGCTTTCCAACCGCTCGCTCACGCGCAAGAAGTTCGCGGAGTTCCTGGGTAAACAAGAGCCATCACTCGTTGCTTTTGAGTCGTGCGCGACAGCGCACTATTGGGCACGTGCCGCGGAGCGGTACGGGCACAAAGCGCACATCATTCCGGCGAAGGCCGTGGCACCGTTCCGGCGAGGTCACAAGACCGACAGCAACGACGCGTTGGCTGTTGCTGAAGCGGCACGCAGACCGAACATCAAAGAAGCACCGATGAAGACAGTTGAGCAACAAGGGTTGCAGGCGATCCACCGCTCGCGTGAGCTGCTGAACCAGGAGTGCACAGCGCTATCGAACCACCTGCGAGGCCTGCTGATGGAGTTCGGCATCGTCATCCCGAAGGGTTTTGCATCGCTGCTGAAGGCAGTGCCGGAGATCCTCGAGGACGGTGAGAACGAGTTGCCGGAGCTGTACCGGCCGACGCTGCATCGCATGTACAGCCGGCTGTTGGAGTTGCGTGAAGATATCGGGGCGATGACCAAGGAAGTCGAGCGCCTGGCGAAGGCTCACCCGATCTGCAGCAAGCTGATGGCACTGGAAGGGATCGGCCCGATCGGTGCGCTGCTACTGTACGCGACCATGGGCTCCGGGGCGGCGTTCTCCGGTAGCCGCGAGTTCGCTGCTTACTTGGGTCTCGCACCAAAGCAATACAGCAGCGGCGGTAAGACTAACATCGTCGGCTTGAGCAAGAAGATCGGCAACAGCCGCTTACGATCGGTGCTGATCCTTGGAGCTCGCGCCTACGTGTACAAAGTCAATGAGCCGAAGAGTTCGAAAGACAAATGGCTGAAGGCAAACATCGAACGCAACGGCGAGAGCCGCGCGGCGATCGCGCTTGCCAACAAGAATGTTAGAACGGCCTGGGCCATGGTGACCCAGGGAACGGAGTATCAACGTCGACCGCAACTGGAGATGGCTGCCTAGAACGTCCTGCAAACAGAGACCACGTATCAGATATAGATATCTGCTCCGGTGAAACCTACACGCCTTTGAGGCCGCAAAGCCCATTGACCCTTAGAGGAACCGGAGTGCGCATACATAGTGGGCCAGGAGATAGCGTCTCCACCAAAAGGCCAGATATACATTCGCGTCTTAATCCTGATTGAGGAAACTGTTTGCTAGACTGGAGGAGTCCATATACAAAGGCGACATACATCACTCGCCATCGGCTTCTCGCGACAAGCGCATTTCTCCGATTACCTAATTGGCCGAATCAGCTGTTCTAGTCCTCAACCTATTGATTATTGATTGATAATCGAAATCATTCGCATTTCTCTCGACATTGGTTCGATAGGGGCGCAGTGTGAACCGAACGACAAAGCACACCCGTCGAATGACGAAGACGGACTCTTTGGTTGCCATCTTGTCTCAAATGAGGAAAATAAAAATGAAGACTAGAACAGCCCGTCTGCTCGGAACATTCCTGCTGATTTTGATCAGCACCCAAAGCCACGCGCAAGGAGCAGTCAAACAAACCACTGATGTGAGAGGTCAAGGTATTGACGGAGACGTGGTTTCGCCAAATGGGACCACGCTGATCCGCACAAAGAACGGCATTAGCGTTGCGGTTTCAATGCCAACACCCATGTCCGGAACGTATAATTATCCGCCAGCGAATCCGTTCCAGCCCGTCGACGCCATGCCAGGAACACCGGAAGCATTTACAGGCTGGGTATTCTTCTTCAATAACCCTGAGGCCTGCGAAATACGAAACGCCTGTGTTCCACCGCCTCCAGGCGCTCCGGGACCAAATGATTTCACCGAAGCAGCAGGCGGCGCCTACAACTTCGCCGGTCACGCCGTGTCCGGAGGGGGTTCTCTCAACATGGTCGGCCATATTTCCGTTGGCGAAAGCAACTTCGGCGGACCATCTACCCTGCAAAATCCGTATGGTGCTGAAATTCATGTGGCTATAGCGCCACACGGTATTGTAATCCCAGGGCTATTGCCCGGGCAATTCAATACACCAATCGGTGGTCCACCGTTCTGGTGGGTATCGCTCTTCCTAGCTCCCGAAGAAACATAGGCGGGGCTGACTCAAGTCAGCACCGACATGGAATATTTTGTACGACAGCTGTCGCCCTTTTGGGCTCAGCGGCAGCGGTCGTTCTTTTTCCGTTCCGGATTGAATTTGGACCACGTACTTTTGCTTTCAACGTAATAGTGATGTTTGCTTATGGCCGTTCTGAGACGCCCGCCGGGAAGCTAACTGAGGGGCCGCTTCACATCGCATAGCAGTCGCTCGAAAAATCTGAGGTAATATGACGGCTTGTGACCCATTGCCGCCATTTGCCAATACTGCCCGCAGGACAAAGCTATGAGCTACATCGACGGATTTGTTATCGCCGTGCCGACCGAAAAGAAACAGGAATATATCGAGCACGCCAAGCTGGGTGACAGCGT
>Ga0224508_10001397_pt1 | contig 21757 bp, 19 predicted proteins | sample SF_Jan12_sed_USG_4_FD_170157 | JGI IMG/M metagenome (GOLD analysis project Ga0224508, IMG submission 170157) | Sediment microbial communities from San Francisco Bay, California, United States - SF_Jan12_sed_USGS_21 | ecosystem: Environmental > Aquatic > Marine > Sediment | place: USA... | reverse complement strand
TGCGTTGGCAAGCGCCGGCGATCTCGGATGGCAGCTCGACCGGCAACCGGTCGCCTCTATAGCTGCAAGCGGTACCGCGATCACGGCTGCAGTCAACGCGGCCACCGCGATGCGCCATCCGGACTCAGACGACCTCGGCTTCCTGTATGGGACCATCATCACCGACGGCGTCAGCGGCGACACTTCGACCAACGTCTGCGTGTTCGCCGACTCCCAGGTAGACCGCAGCCCGACGGGATCGGGCGTGCAGGCTCGTCTTGCTGCCGAATACGCTCGGGGGACGGTCGCTCTCGGCGAAACCCGCCGCTACCGCTCCATAGTGGGTTCCGAGTTCACCGGCCGTGTGATCGACACGGCCCTCGTGGGTGACACCGAAGCCGTCGTCGTCGAGGTCGGAGGCAAGGCGTTCTACACAGGCGAGAGTCGCTTCACCCTCGAAGGAGGCGACGAACTCGACGGTTTCCTGGTCAGCTGACCGCTCTCGTCTCGACCATGATGCACGGACCCCCGGCGTGGTAGTCGAAGTCGCCATCGCGCAGCGCCGCCAGGACCTCTTCGTTCTCGGCGCCGGGCTGTACCCACACATTGCGCAGGCCAAGCTCGGCGCACTCACGAAGAACCGACAGCGTGACCCGCGGTGGCACAACGATGTCGACGATCGATGGCGCCTCCCCGATGTCGGCCAACGAGTTGTAGGCGGGGTCCCCGTCGACCGTATCTCGAGCCGGATTGACTGCGAAGACGCGATACCCCTTGGCCTTCAGATCGCGGTAGATCCGGGCTCCGTACTTCGACAGGTCGTCCGTTGCTCCAACAACCGCGATCGACGTCTCGACGTTGTCGAGATCGAATCCCATCTCAGTCCTCCAATCGGCTCGTTACATCTTCGCGGCGGCCGCCCCAGCCGCCGGCTCGGCGCTCTCGACGCTCGGCCTCCTCGGCCTCGGAGTCGACATACCCGAGCGCCACTGCATAGTGGGCCTCCTGGCCCTCGGTCAGCCCGAGCACCTCGGCCGCCCTCTCCGTGTCGTGCAACGTAATCGGACAAGAGCCGACTCCCAGAGCCTCGGCTGCGAGCATTATGTTCTGGGCAGCTCTGCCGATGTCGAAGTCGTTGCCTCCTTCGAGCCTGACGAGCGCGATGGCCGCCGCCGCGTTCTCGATCGGCCTGGTGAAGCTGCCGGCGGATGCCAACAGCGCTTTTGCGGCCGGGTCGTCCACGAGCACGAACAGCCAATCCTGGTTGTTCTTGGAACTACCGGTCCATCGGGCCGCTTCGAGTATCAGCCTGAGGTGGTCTGGGTCCAGCGGCTCGGGAGTGAAGTTGCGGGAGGCTCGCAACCCGCGCACGGCCTGATAGAGGTCGCTCATAGGCCGCCGAGAAAGGAAACCACGGCCGACTCGTAGCCGGCTGGGTCGACGTTCCACGACTCCGTGTAGTCGGCTCCTCCGGTGATCACGAGATCGACGAGCTGCGGCCAAGCGGCGGCATAGGCCTGGGATTCAGCGAGGGGGGTCTCCGTGTCGGCGTCCCCGTGGAATATCAGTATCGGAATTTCGGGCTCGATCTTTCCGTAATCGAGGTCGTTCCAATCGATGTCGAACCGCCACCCAGCGATGAGGCGGGCCGCCTGGTTGATGGCGGTCGGCATGTCGAACACCGCTCCCACTTGGGACTTCGCCAGGTGGGCGGTTGCGGTCGCCTCGAGGTCGATGACCGGCGAGTCGAGGATGGCGCCGACGACCGATCCGGCCTGATCGGATTCACTGAGGAAGGAGAGCACGATGGAGCCGCCCATGCCGTAGCCGGCAAGCACCACCTGGCCGGCGCCGTTGCTGGCTGCGTATGCGACCGCGGACTCGAGATCGCGCCACTCGCTCCGACCCCATTGATAAGTCCCGCTGGGGCCTTCGGGTGCCTCGCGATCGTTGCGATATGTGACAAGCATTGAGCGAGCGCCGGCATCGGCAGCCGGCCCAACCAGGCGAAGCCCCTCTGACGGATCGGTTGCCCTGTCGTGAACGACGATCAGCCAGGTATCGGTCGGGGACCCCGTCACCCAGGCTGGATATAGCCCGAGCTCGGTGGAGTACCTCACGTCGCTGAACGACATGCCGATGGCGGATGGGTCGCCCTGCCAGTGACCTGGGTCGAGGCGGGCGACGCTCCCCGGTGGTGGCGGCTCGCCCTCGATGGGTGTGAACTCTCGGGTAACGGAGTCGCCACTTTGGTTGACGATGGCCCCCATCTGTCCGTAGCCGCCTGGATACTCCAGGCCCCAGGAGCCGGCCCTGGCCAATTCGTCGCCTTCGCCGCTCTCGAGTGTGATCGATGAGCCGTCGTAGGCGGTCACCACAACCGTGAACGCCACCGGCGAGTCGGGGTCTTGAAGCTCGATGTACCTGTCGGCGACGCCACCAGAGAACCCGAGGCCGAACAGCCCCAGCACGATGACCGCCGCCAGGGCAACGGTCACAAGGGCCCCTGCTGCTCGGGAAATCCATGGAAATATGGCGCGCATTACATGAAAGCTAGCGACCAGAGTGTTTAGGACTAGGCCAATCGGGAGCTGAGCTACAACGACGGAGAACGGTTCGTGGCCATCACCGATCCGGGCACGCCCCTCGCCGAGCTGGCCGTCGCAAGGGGATTCCGACGGCTTTTCGAGGCGGCCCGCCGTCGGCAGGCGTTACTCAGCTCTCACCGCGTTGGGCTGGTGCCGACGGCGATGGCCGGATCTCCGGTAGCCGAGGTGCTGGCCCGGCATCCGACGTGCGCGCTGTGGGCCGGGAGGTCGATGACAACGACGCCACCCCTGCCGTCCCGAGCCAGAGGCGGCGCTGGGAGCTCGTGCAGACCCACCTCGACCCCAGGTAGCATCTCGCCGTGCTCAGCTCTCGACCCCCGATTCAGGTGATAGGCGTTCCCCAGGACCTCGGCCAACAGCTGCGCGGCGTCGCTATGGGGCCGAACGCCATTCGCATCGCAGGGCTGCTTCCGCAGCTGCGCAGGCTTGGCTATGCGGTGACCGACTTCGGCGACATCGACTGTCGAACGGTTGCCACCGCTCGATCCGAGGATCTCCCCAACCTGCACTATGCCGAGGACGTGGTCAGAGACGCCGAGCTACTGGCAGACGCCGTCGCGGGGGCTGTAGCCGCCGGCCAGTTTCCCCTCGTTCTCGGCGGGGACCACTCGATCGCCATCGGGACGATGGCGGGTCTCGCCAGGCACGAGCCTCGGCAAGGACTGATCTGGGTAGACGCCCACGCCGATTTCAACACGCCGGAGACGACGCCCTCGGGCAATATCCACGGCATGCCCGTTGCCGCCATCTTGGGAGACGGCGACCCTCGGCTGGCCAACGTCGGCGGCGTCAACCCCAAGGCGATCGCTGGCAACACGGTGCTCGTCGCGTTGCGCGACGTCGATCGCGAGGAGGCGGCGCGCATCCGCAACTCGGACCTCAGCTACTACACCATGCGCAAGATCGACGAGCGCGGCCTCTCCGACGTCATGCAGGACATCATCGCTACCGTCACTGCAGATGGTGTCGAGCGAGTCCACCTCAGCTTCGACACAGATGCCATCGACCCAACGCTGGCGCCGGGGACGGGGACAACATCCATGGGCGGTCTCACCTATCGGGAAGCCCACCTCATGATGGAGATGCTGGCCGACGCCGACATCATCACGTCGGCCGAATTCGTCGAGGTCAACCCGACCCTCGATGACGGCAACGCAACGGCGGAGCTCATCGTCGAGCTCATCGCATCGCTTTGCGGCAAACGCATCGTCGGCACCGCGGCTCCGATCGGCCTTGGTCCCTAGCGTCCACAGTTAGCCCGCTGCCGGCCCGTCGACGAAGAACAAGAGCAGGAGGGCTCCCGTTGTTCGTCACTCGCCTTGTGCTGTTGATGATCTGGGTAGCGCTGTCACCGCCTGCCTACTAAGAGTAGGCTCGATAGGCGACCGACCATGAGGGAAGAAGAAGGAGGAGTTGCATGCGAACTGGAATTCATAGCCAAGGTCCGACACGCCGAATTCGCTTGTGGGCGGTGATGTCCATTCTTGGATTGATCGCGGCGACAGTCCCCATGGCTGCCGCCTCCGCCGACGGCCACATCTCTGTGACCTACTCGTGGACCGAGCTCACCGAAGGCATCACGGTTGACAAGGCGGGCAACATCTTCGTGTCCAACAGTCCCGCGGGTGAGCTGTGGAAGATCGCACCGGGCGCGGCTGGTCCTGAGGTGTTCGGCACCGTGGGAGGCATCAACCCCGACCTCGGCGATCTGGGTTTGATCGGCCTCGCAGTTGATGCACCGGGCAACGTCTACGGCACCGTGGTTTCGTTCACGAACCCGGCCGCCAATGGTGTCTGGAAGTTCGACCGCAAGACCGGCGAGGCCACAAAGGCTCCCGGCTCTGAAGCCATCGTCCTCGCCAACGCCATCGCGTTCGACAAGCGAGGCAACATGTTTATCACCGACTCGGCGGTGGGAGCCGTGTATCGGATCCCGCGGGCGGGAGGTCCAGCCGAGCTGTGGGTGGCCGACGCAACCCTGCAAGGGACGGGAATACTCGGTGTCGGCATAGACATCGGGGCCAACGGGATCGCCTACCGGCACGGCGCTCTCTACGTGTCGAACACCGAACAGGGTTCGATCGTGAAGATCGGCATCGAGAAAGGTGGAGATCCCGGAACGCCTGAGGTGGTCCTTCAAGATGGCGCCATCTTCGGTATCGACGGCATAGCGCTTGATGTCCACGGCGACATCTATGCGACGATCATCGCTCAGAGCGCGGTTCGAAAGATTTCGCTCGGAGCCGCCCCCGGGGTTACGCCGGTAGCCGAGGGTCCTCCCGTGCTCGACGCATCGAGCCTCGCCTTCGGGACCGGTAAAGGAAATCGGTCGACTCTGTTCGTGGTGAACTACGGCGTCTTCAGCCAGGCCGACTTCGGCACCGATCCCCGACCAGCGATTCTCGAGATCAAGGTTGGCGTGCCCGGCATGCCACTCCCCTAGCCAAGAGGCAACGCGGCCGCGGGCTAGCTGCCGCAGTTAGCCCGCGGCCGGCCCGTCGACGAAGAACGAGAGAAGAACCTGGTCGGCCGCGCCGACGTCGGCCTCCGTCACCTCGACGATCTGCACGAGGACGATGTAGGAGCCATCTGGCGGCTGCGCAGCTACCACGAGAAACTCGCTGCCCTCGTCCCCGCAGTTCTGCCAGACGTCCATGAGTCCGACGTAGAAGCCGTCGTTGTAATCCTCGGTCCCTGCGTAGTCGCAATCGCCGGAGAAGTCCTCGTCGGCCAGCAGCTCGACCGGCGTGATCCCGAGCTCGGTCGATGCCGCGATGAAGAAGCCGGGAGTCGCCCAGCCCTCGACCCAGGCCTCGAGGTCCGGGGCGACGCTGAGGGCGGGTCCGATGGCGGTCAGTTCGCGGTAGTCCCAAGAGAGACCGTTGACGTCGGTCCACGCCGCCGGTGCGGTGACGGTTATCGCCCCGGAGTCGTCGGTGAACTCGATGAAATCGAAGTAGGCCTCCGCCGCCGGGAGGTCGGCCCTCACCACCGTGCCACCAAGGCCATCGTCGGGAGGCGGATCATCGATCGTCTGGCCGGCGGCCAACACCAGCTCGCTTCCGTTTATCTGACCCTCGTAGAACCGGCTCTCCTCGGCTCGATAGACCTCGACCGACAGGACATCTTGGGGACCGTGGCTTCGCAACACGTCGCAGTAGGAGGCCATCGTGCCGTCTGCTGCGAGCTCGATTCCCTCCATCGCCACGATCAGGTCGCCACCCTTGATCCCAGCGGTGTCTGCAGGCGAGCCCGACTCGACGGAGTAGACCCAGATGCCGGTCAAGCTGTCCGCTACCGCTTCGCCGTTAACGCCGATGCCGTCGACATCGATGCCGGCGAGGATCTGATCCACGATCGGCCGGACTACAGCCCCGCCGATGGCGAACGCCTGTCCCAGCTCATTACCGGCATAGTTGGCGCCAACGACTTCGCCGTCTCGAGTCACAAGTGGGCCGCCGGAGTTCCCCGGCAGAGTGTCCGCAGTGTGTTCGATCACGAAGTCGACCGATGCCCACGAGGTTTCGCCGTCGGCATCTTCCTTGGAGATGATGCCGTCCAAAAGGGTGTACTCGGGATCGCCAAGAGGAAAGCCGGCAGCGAGAATCTCGAGGCCCGCAGTGATGTCGCCCTCGTACCACTCAAGAGCAGTGAAGCCATCGCCTGCGATGTCGAGCACCGCGATGTCGGAGCACTCGGATACGCCGAGGACCCTTGCGTTGCGAGGCTCAGACTCGCCCCCGACGTAGACGTTGAGGATGCCCGCACCGGTGACGACGTGGTTGTTGGTGACGGCGATGCCCGAAGGGTCGACGATGAACGCAGATCCCGAACCAGGGACGTTGGCCTGACGCCGAAGAACGGATCGACGAAGGTGCCCGTTGCCTCGACTCGGACCGTTGCCTCCCGAATCCTGTCGAGTGAGGGAACGGTCGTCGTCGTGTTGGGCGGGGCTTCGGTTACAACTGGAGCGCTGGTCGTCGTGACGGCGCTGGTGACCTGGGAGGTAGCAGGTGTCGAGGTGGTGCCGCCGCTGCCCCCGCACGCTGCCGCGACCAGGACGAATCCGACCGATATCACCCCTGCTCGCATGCTTCTCCTCGACGCGTTCGCCCGACGATATCTGTCGTCGGTCGTTTGTCTTGGTATCAGGCCCCTGCGCAGGTGCTACACAGCCCGTGCTCGTCGAGTGGCCTCCATCCGAGGCCGCACCGGACGCAGTGCTCGGCCTGTGCCCCGTGTCCATTGCAGTCAGGGCAAACGCCGGCGCCGGCCGTGCGCATGTTGTCGTGACACTGCAAGCAGGCAAGTATTGCTGTCATTGGTCGCTCCATGTGACGCCTACTCCAGATATCGGCATTTCGAGGCGAGGTCTTGATAGCCCCGGAGCTTGACTCCCGCGCCTCTATTGGCCACACTGCGGCTGCCTTCGAATGACAGATCCCGCGACAAGAGACGGCGGACATCCATCCGCACCAAGCCACCGCCCCCTATTGGGGGTTTCTTTTTTGTGATGCGCCTGCCGGGACTCGTCGACGTGCACGTCCATCTCCGCCAGCCGGGCGGTGAGCACAAGGAGGATTGGACCTCAGGCACCGCAGCCGCCCTCGCCGGTGGCATCACAACAGTGCTGGCAATGCCGAACACCCATCCCCCGGTCGTAGATCGCGCGTCCTTCGACGCCACCACGCAACTGGCCGCCGCCGGCGCCGTGTGTGATTACGCACTGTTCGTCGGCGCCAGTTCGGAGAACGTCGAGAGCGCTGCAGAAATGGCCGCCGGGGCCGCCGGCCTCAAGATGTACCTGAACGACACATACGGAGAGCTCCGACTCGACCGCGCCGCCGACTGGCCACGCCATCTCGAGGCGTGGCCGCTGAGCCGCCCCGTTGTCGCCCACGCCGAAGGAGAGACGGCGGCCGCCATCATCGATGCCGCTCGCCTTGTCGGCAGGCCAATCCACATATGTCACGTGTCATCTCGATTCGAGATCGAGCTGATCGCAGACGCCAAGAACTCGGGCACGGACGTCACATGTGAAGTCGCACCCCACCACCTCTTCCTGACGGAGAAGGACTCTCCGGCGATTGGAGACCGACGAGCGATCGTTCGGCCTCCGCTGGGAACCGAGGACGATCAACGAGCCCTCTGGGAACACCTCGATGTCATCGACTGCTTCGCCACAGACCATGCACCCCATCTCGCTGCAGAGAAGGACAGCGCCGAGCCGCCGCCCGGCTTTCCCGGCCTGGAGACGGTGCTTCCTCTTCTCCTCGACGCCGTCCACAGAGAACAGCTAACCGTCGACGACGTCATTCGGCGCATGCACGACCGACCGACCGAGATATTCGGCCTACCGACTGACGAAACCACCTTCGTCGAGGTCGACGAGGATCACGCTTGGACCATCAGCGCCTACGCCATGTTCAGCAAGGCTCGCTGGACGCCATTCGAGGGCCGCCGGGTCCGAGGACGTGTGCGCAGAGTTGTGCTGCGGGGGGAAGAGGCTTACAAGGACGGAGTAATCACGGCTCGGCCTGGAACCGGGCGTGCCATAAGAACGGAGAATCGATGACCCCAAACACCCACCTGCCCTTCGGAGACCAGCGGACTGCCCCCTTCTATGGCACCGACATCTTGTCGGTCAAGCAGTTCGACCACCAGTCGCTCGATTACACATTCGAGGTAGCACACGAGATGAGAGAGATGGTGGCGAGGGTCGGCACCTTCGATCTCCTCAAGGGGAAGATCCTCGCCAACCTCTTCTATGAACCGTCAACCCGTACCTCATCATCGTTCCTGGCGGCGATGGAACGCCTCGGCGGAAGTGTCATCGCTATCAACGAAGTCCACTACTCCTCGGTATCCAAGGGCGAATCCCTTCCAGACACCATCCGCAGCCTCGAGTGTTACGCAGACGTAGTTGTCTTGCGCCACCCCGAGGTTGGTGCTTCGGCCATGGCGGCCGAGTACGCCACCAAACCGATCATCAACGCCGGCGACGGCGTCGGCGAACACCCCACCCAGGCCCTTTTGGACATGTTCACCATCCGCGAGGAACTCGGCGTGGTAGACGGACTCACGGTGACCATGGTCGGCGACCTCAAGTATGGGAGGACAGTCCACTCCCTCGCCCGCCTTCTCACGAACTACGACGTGAAGCTCAACTATGTCTCGCCGGCCATCCTCAGGATGCCCTCAGACGTCACGGAAGAGGTCGAAGCCAAGGGAATCCCCCAATCCGAGCACGACTCGCTGGATGCAGTCCTCGGTGAGACGGATGTGCTCTATGTCACGCGCGTCCAAAAGGAACGGTTCTCGGACGAGGCCGCCTACGAGTCGGTAAGGGGTGCCTACACGATCACTCCTACGACGATGGAGAAGGCCAAAGAGCGGATGATCGTGATGCACCCCCTTCCCCGGGTCGGCGAGATCGATCCCGCCGTCGACACGGACGCCAGGGCCGCCTACTTCCGCCAGATGGAGTACGGGCTGTACGTTCGGATGGCGCTCCTGGCGATGGTTCTCGGCAAAGCTTGATGTTCCGACGGCTCGAAGCCAGGGCGAAGGAGGTCGATTCGCTGCTTTGCGTTGGCCTCGACCCCCATCCCGAGCAGCTATCCGAGCCGACGGCCGCCGCGGCCAAGAAGTTCTGTCTCCAGATCATCGAGCAGACGGCTCGCTGCGCGGCGGCATTCAAGCCGAACATCGCGTTCTTCGAGGCCCACGGCGGCGACGGCTGGGGGGCGTTGGCAGACGTCGTGGCCGCCGTACCGGACGACATACCGGTCATCGTTGACGCCAAGCGCGGGGACATCGGTTCGACCGCAGCGGCGTATGCCACAGCCATCTTCGACGGGCTCGGTGCCGATGCGGTGACGCTCAGCCCCTATCTGGGCGCCGAGTCAATCCAGCCCTTCCTGCGGCCCGGCAAGGGCGTCTTCGTGCTGGCCCGCACTTCCAATCCGGGGGGTGCTGAGCTTCAAGATGCGATGATGGCCGACGGGAAACCGCTCTTCGAGCACGTGGTCGCCTCGATCAGTGGGCCCGCCATCGGCTACGTCGTCGGAGCCACAGCCCCCGACCAACTCGCCTCCGTGCGCCGGTTGGCTCCAGACGCCTGGATCCTGGCGCCGGGAATTGGCGCCCAGGGCGCCGACCTCGAGCGGGCAGTCGCCGCCGGCAAGCGGCCCGACGGCAGCGGTCTCTTGGTTCCGGTAAGCAGGGCGATCGCCGGGTCCGATGATCCGGGCGCCACAGCTGAGACCCTGCGGACTGCGATCAACTCGGTTGCGGCAGTGGCTGCCGTCTCCCCACTCGATCGTCTCGCCCTCGGCCTCTTCGAGGCAGGCTGCGTGCAGTTCGGGGAGTTCACCCTCAAGTCAGGGGTGTCCTCTCCGATATACATCGACCTCAGGCGCCTCGCCTCCCGGCCCGATCTCCTGCGGCTGGTGGCCGCCGAGATGGCCGCCGTCCTCGCCAGCCTCACTTTCGACCACATCGCGGCGCTGCCCTATGCCGCGCTGCCGATCGGCACCGCCATTTCTCTCCAAACGGGCGCCTCCCTCGTCTACCCACGCCGCGAGGCCAAGGAGTACGGGACAAGACGATCCGTTGAGGGGGTATTCGCCGAGGGAGACAGCGCAGTCGTAGTTGATGATCTGGCAACGAGTGGAGGCACCAAGATCGAGGCCGTTGCACAGCTCGCGGCCGCCGGGCTCGTCGTTACCGACATCGTCGTCTTGATCGATCGTCTCGGCGGTGCCTCGGAAGCGCTGACCGCCGCCGGCTACGGATTCAACGCCGTGATCTCACTGCGCGACCTCGTCGACCGCCTGCTCCGACTGGGGGCGGTGGACGCAGAGAGCCACTCGGCAGTGATCGACTATCTCGGTGGCTGATCGACTCGCCCTTCGGCTGCTCCACAACTTGGGCGCCGAGCGTGCTCACAACCTCTCGGTGCGCTTGAGCCAGGCCGCGGGAGCAGTGCCACCGCTGGGCTGGATGGTCGAGCGCCGCTGGGGTGTGCCGGAGCACCCCGTGACGGTCTTCGGTGTCACCTTCCGCAACCGCATCGGCATCGCCGCCGGGTTCGACAAGGACGCCATCGCCTTGCGCGGCTTGGGGCGTCTCGGCATCGGTCATGTTGAGGTGGGAACGGTGACCCCTGAGCCACAACAGGGCAATGCACGGCCCAGGGTCTTTCGCCTGTCGCCGGACCACTCAGTCATCAACAGGATGGGCTTCCCGAGCAGGGGCGCCGAATTCGTCGCGCAGCGGCTGCGCCGCGGAGCGGCAGACACGGTCGTCGGGATCAACCTGGGAAAGGCTCGCTCCACCGACCTGGAAGACGCAGCGGCCGACTACCTGAAGCTGGTCGATCGCATGGCCCCGCTTGCCGATTATCTGACCATCAATGTCAGCTCGCCGAACACCCCAGGATTGCGGGAGCTCCAGAGGGGCACACGCCTCGAGGAACTGCTTTCTGCGATCGCGGCGCGTCGTGGCACCGTCCCCGTGCTCGCCAAACTCTCCCCCGATCTTGACGACGATGAGCTCGACGATGCCCTCGAGGCGGTGGCCAACAGCGGCATAGACGGCGTCGTGGCAACCAACACCACGCTGCGGCGAGATGGGCTGTCTTCGCCTCTCGCAGCCGAGGATGGGGGCCTGAGCGGGGCGGCCCTCACCAAGATGTCGACGCGGATGGTGTCGGAGATCTCGCGACGGACCGGGGGCAGCCTGCCCATCATCGCCGCAGGTGGAGTTGCCAGCGGCACAGACGCTGCCTCCAAGCTCGACGCCGGCGCCGATCTGGTACAGGTCTACACCGGGTTGGTCTTTCGGGGCCCGGCACTGCTGCGCGAGCTAGTCGCCGCCACCAAATGAGAAACGGCGCCCGGAGGCGCCGTTTCTACTCTCGTTATCGAAGCTCGGTCAGCGATGTCGCCAGATGATGCGTCCCCGTGTGGGGTCATATGTCGACACCTCGACCTCGACTCGGTCTCCCGGGATGATCCGGATCAATCGCCCCCGGCGCATTTTGCCGGATGCTTTGGCGATGACCTCGAGCCCAGCATCTGTCTTCACTTTGAACGTTGCGTTGCGCAACGTAGCGACGACGGTGCCAGCAGCCCGGACGACGTCTTCATTCGCCATAGTCGCCTAGCGACGAGGCTTTGCTTCGTTGACCGTAAGCGGACGGCCCCCCATGTCGTGACCGGCGAGCGACTCGATGGCGGCACGAGCCTCATCGTCGCTACTCATCTCCACGAAGCCGAAGCCCCGGGAGCGACCGGTATCACGGTCCATGATGACCGCAGCCGACAGGACGGAGCCATGCTGGCCGAAAAGGTCCTCTAGGTCGGCGTTGGTGGTGGAAAAGGGAAGATTCCCAACGTAGATGTTCATTCAATTCCTTCTGAATCGCGGCCGAAGCCGTCCGTCCCATCGAACCAACACGACTCGAACCGCAGCACGTTGGGACGGAAATGTGAGCGGGGCGAGTGCCCTAGGCAGGGTCATAGGGTAGCGCCAGATATCGCGCCGCAGACCGATTCTTGGTCAGGCGACTTCGGCGGCGCCAAGCACCATATCTACGGCCTGACGCAGCTCGGGAACCCGAAACGGCTTGTTGATGAGCGCCGAGATGTCGAGGTCGGCTGCCCTGGCCTCAACTGCGGATCGCCCCTGGGCACTGACGATGATGACGGGTATCGACATCAGGTCGGGGTCTCGACGCATGTCTTCGAGGACTTCCCAGCCGTCCTTGCCGGGTAGCGAAAGGTCAAGCAGAAGCAGGTCGGGGCGGAGGTGCTTGAGCATGTCGTAGCCGTCCTCGCCATTACTGGCGGCGAAGACTTCGAAGGGTCGGTCGCGCAGCGCGGCGCGGATGACCCGCTCCGTGAACTCTTGGTCCTCGATGACGAGGATCGTTGCTTCGACGTCTAAGTCCATTGTCCACCTGATGTCTTGGTGTTACATCGGATGCGGCCGACGGATTCTGAAGCACTAGATACTCAGGTTGTCGTGCTCGACGCCCAATCGGCGTGCAGGGCGGCGTACACGCCCCCAGCACCAACGAGCGCCCCGTGATCTCCACGTTCGACGAGACGACCGGCGTCGAAGACGAGGATCTCGTCAGACGCCTCTGCGGTCGAGAGTCGATGGGCGACGGTGATGGAGGTCCTGCCGCCCGTCAGGCGCTCTATGGCCCGGCGCAACTGAACCTCGAGAGCGGGATCGACCGCCGAGGTCGCCTCGTCCAGCACCAGCAGGTCGGGGTCTGTGATCCAGGCGCGCGTCAACGCCACCAGCTGGCGCTCACCGGCCGAGACATTGCCACCGCGCTCGCCGACCTCGGTGTCGAGCCCGTTGGGCAGCCCCTGTACCCAATCGCCCAGCCCGAGGTCCTCAAATGCCTCCAGGATCTCAGCGTCGGTTGCTTCCAGCTTGCCGTACCTGACGTTGTTGGCGACCGTTGTGTCGAAGAGGAACCCTTCCTGGGGAACGAATGCGACACGTTGACGCAGGCTCGAGAACCTGACCTCATCGACTCCGATGCCGCCGATCCGCACCCTGCCTGCGGCGGGGTCGAGGAGCCGGGTTACCAGCTTGGCGAAAGTTGTCTTGCCGCTTCCGGTTTCCCCGACAACGGCAACCCGCGCCCCGGCATCGATGTGGACGTCGACTCCCGACAGCGCGTCCTCGCCCGTTGGGTAGCGGAAGCGGACGTCCTCGAAGTCGACCTCGAGGCGACCGGTGTGGAGGTCAACTCCGCCCACCGGGTCTGGCACGTCGACCTCGGTGTCGAGCACGTCCAGAATCCGCCGGATTCCGGCCCCTGCCGTCTGCGCCTGATCGAGGGTCTCCACCAGCAGCTGGACGGGATCGACGAGAAGGTTGACCAGGAACAGGAAAGCCACGAGGGTGCCTGCGGTCACGCCCTCAGCCGCTCCCAGCCACGCGCCGACCGCGACGACGCTCGCGGTGATGGCTCCGGCGAATACCTCGGCCGACGAGAACAGGAACGCCCCCAGCCGACCGGTCCGGAACTCCTCGTCGAATTGGTCGTCGAGAGTCTTCTCGACCTTGGCGAGGGTCGCTTCCTCGGCACCGAAGGCACGTACCGCCTCGAGGCCAGATATCGCCTCGCCCATCGCGGCCAGGGCGTCGGCAACGCGCAACCGAACCTTGTCGTGGGCTCGGGAGAGGATCCGCTGGAACCACGCAACCAGCACGACGTAGATCATGACGCCGAGGACAACCAGCAAGGCGAGTTGCCACCTGTAGAACACCATGACGCCGACGGCGAGGAGTACCTGGGAGATGCCGATGACCAGGCCAACGCCGCCCCACTCCATGAAGTCCTGGATGGTGGCGATGTCGGAGGTGACCCTGGCCACCAGGGCGCCGCGACGCTCCCCCTGTACGTGGAGCATCGAGAGCCGGTGCAGGTGACGGAACGTCGCTACCCGCAGATCAGACAGGCCGGTGGCGGCGGCGATCGCCAGCCGAACGAATGCCACCTTGGCGGCGATCGCAGCAACCAGTACGGCAATGAGCGCGATCCCGCCCCGCCACAGGACGCCCTCGACATCGACGCCATCTGGGTCGAGCAGTTCGAAGTCGATGACCTGCTGGACGACGACGGGCACGATGATCTGCATCGTGGTTCCCACGGTGAAGAGGCCGAGCGTCAGCCAAATGCCCTTTACGAGAGCAGGGGCAATGCCGAACACACGCCGCAGGGCATTTCGCGTCGCGATGTCGCTCATGTCACAGCCTCCGCCTGTTCTCGCTCCTCGTCTCGGCGAGCGAGGTCTTCCTCATACGCCTCGAGCAGCCGGGCGTACCCCGGCTCGGATGCCAGGAGTTCGGCGTGGGTTCCGTGGGCCGTGATTCGCCCGCCTGCGAGGAAGACCACCTCGTCTGCCAGCATGATCGAGGAACGGCGGTGAGCAACGATGACCACCGTTGCCGGGAGATCCGCCCGCCTGAGACCGCGCAGGATCTCGGTCTCCACGGACGAGTCGACGGACGAGGTGGCGTCGTCGAGGATGAGGAGGCGTGGTCTGCGCACCAGCGCCCTCGCCAGGGCTATGCGTTGTCGCTGTCCTCCAGACAGCGTCGTTCCCCGCTCGCCGAGTTGGGTCCCGAAGCCCTGTGGCAACTCGCCGATGAACTCGTCGGCAACGGCGAGCCGTGCCGCGGCCTCCACCGCCTCGCTCCCGCTCTTGCCTCCAAGTGCGATGTTGCCCGTCACGTCGTCGTCGAACAGAAAGGACTCCTGGGCGACAAAGGCGACCTCTCTAGGCAACTCGGATCTGGCGAACGCCCTGAGGTCGCGGCCGTCGATCTTGATCTCGCCGGTATCTGGATCCCAGAGGCGAGCCAGCAACATGGCGAGGGTTGACTTGCCCGACCCGGTGGCACCGACGACTGCGATGGTCCTCCCTGCGGGTATGTCCCAGCGCACCTCCGAGAGGATGCGCTCATCGGGGAGATAGCCGAAGGCGACCTCGTCGCCGGCAACGACAGCGCCGGTATCGGCAGGAGTTGCGATCAACCGTCCGTGCTCGACGAACTCGTCGACCTCGAGAATGCGCTCAACTCGGCGCCAACCTGCGAGGCTCTCGCTCATGTCCCACAGCACGAAAGCGATCATTCGAATGGGCCACGTCAGCAAGGAGACGAGGTAGGTGATGGTCACCAGGTCGCCTGGGGTGAGGTCTCCACCGTTGATGCGGGCTACACCCAGGACCAACAGAACGATGATGGTCGCCGTTGGCAGGCTCTCGACGATTGACCGGTAGAAGGCCCAGATCTTGGTGACGACGATGATGTCGTCGCGCAAGCCGTCGGATGCCTTCCGCATGCGCTCGGTCTCGAAGTCCTCACGCCCCAGCGACTTCACAGTCAGGGCACCGTCGAAGCTCTCGTGGGCAAGACCGGACACCTTGCCGCGTGTCTGCTGGACCTTCTCGAAGTCGGCGAAGACGCGACGGGTGCCGAAGACGTCGATCACGATCGTCAGCACCAGGGCACCGATCGCCAGAAGTCCCATCCAGACGTCGATCGCGGTCACGATGACCGTCGTGATCACCAGCAACACGGTGGCCCCCGTTGCGAACGGCAGCGGTGCCAAGATGAACGTCGCCTGGCGAGCATCGGTCTCGGTCACCGCCAACAGATCGCCAGTGCTCTGGCGGTTGAACCACGACAGCTTCAGGCCCAGCTGATGCGAGATGAGTCGATACCGCATGTCGGCCTGGCTGCGGAACTGCAGCCACCCCGCTGCGGTCCGGCGCAGGATGATGCCGAAGCCTTTGAACAGCGCCACAGCGCCGATGGCCACAACGGCTCCAACCCAGCGACGCCCCAGCGGCTCGCCACCGTCGAGGACGGGGATGATGAGCTCTTCCGAAACTCGGCCGATGACTACCGCGGCCGCAACGATCGCTGTGGCGAAGGCGATGGCGCCCGAGGCGGCGAGCGCGAACGCCCATTTGTGGGCGCGTAACAGCCGCCCGACGTGAGCGAACCCGTCGCTCAGGACAACTCGAATCGATTCTGGTTGTTCGGACATAAGAGGCTCCCCCGGGGGTGGGAATGGTAGAAGCGCTCGGCACGGCGTCCCATCCACCTGCTGCGGTGCTCCTCAGCGATTGCCTAGAGCCGTCGGTAGGCTCAACGAGCCATGGACGACTACAGCGACCAGCTGCCCGACGTTGATCCCGACGAGACTCAGGAGTGGGTCGAGTCCCTCGACGGCGTCATCGATGTCGATGGGCCCCAGCGCGCCAGGTACCTCATGGCCAAGCTGCTGGAACGCGGCCAGGAGAGAGACATCGGCGTCCCCACCACCACCAAGACGCCTTACGTCAATACGATCTCACCCGAAGCCGAGCCCGCCTATCCGGGTGATGAGAAGCTCGAGCGGCGGATCCGGAGATACATCCGCTGGAACGCCGCGGCAATGGTCATCAAAGCGAACTACAAGGCAGATGGCATCGGCGGCCACCTGTCCACCTATGCCTCTTCCTCTCTTCTCTACGAGATGGGCTTCAATCACTTCTTCAGAGGAAAGGCGGACGGTCGACCCGGCGACGCCCTGTACATCCAGGGTCACGCCTCGCCGGGCATCTATGCCCGCAGCTTCGTCGAGCGTCGCTTCGACGAGTCTCAGCTTGACGGATTCCGCCGCGAGTTGAGTGGTCCCGGCCTTTCCTCCTATCCACATCCCAGGTTGATGCCCGACTATTGGGAGTACCCGACGGTGTCGATGGGGCTGGGGCCGATCAACTCCATCTACCAGGCACGGTTCAACAGGTACCTGCACAATCGAGGAATCGATGACACGACCGACAGTCGCGTTTGGTGTTTCATCGGCGACGGCGAGACGGACGAACCGGAGACCCTTGGCTCGATCTCTCTGGCCGGTCGCGAGAAACTCGACAATCTCACCTGGGTGGTCAACTGCAACTTGCAGCGGCTCGACGGGCCCGTCAGAGGCAACGGCAAGATCATCCAGGAACTCGAGGCGATGTTCCGCGGCGCCGGCTGGAACGTCATCAAGGTCATCTGGGGTCAGGGCTGGGACGCTCTCCTTGAGGCCGACACGGAAGGCGTTCTCGTTGACAAGATGAACCGATCGGTCGACGGCGAGTACCAGCGCTACAAGGCCGAGGACGGTGCATACGTAAGGGAGCACTTCTTCGGACCAGACCCGCGGCTTCGAGCGCTGGCGGCTCACCTCAGCGACGACGAGATCTGGGCGCTGCGCCGGGGCGGCCTCGATTCGACGAAGGTGTATGCCGCATACAAGGCGGCGACGGAGCACAAGGGGGCTCCGACCGTCATCCTCGCCAAGACGATCAAAGGCTGGACCCTGGGCGACCTCGAGGGAATCAACGCCACCCATTCGGTCAAGAAGCTGAGCAAGGACCAGCTCATTCAGTTGCGAGACCGGCTGCAACTCGACGACGAGATCTCGGATGCAGATCTCGAGGACGGAGACCCGCCGTATCTGCGTCCATCCATCGACTCGCCCGAGTATCGCTACCTCACCGAGCGGCGCGCGGCGCTCAACGGACCGCTCCCCTCGCGCACGACCGACGTCACGTCGCCTCTTCCGGTGCCAGGGAGGGAGCCATTCGACGAGGTCTTCGACGGCTCGGGAGACGTCGAGGCGTCAACGACGATGGCGTTCACCCGCCTACTAAGGGGCCTGACGCGCGACGAGGGCATCGGCTCTCGGATCGTCCCGATAATCCCCGACGAGGGGCGAACGTTCGGATGGGATGCACTGTTCAAGGAGCTCGGGATCTACGCGGCCCACGGGCAGAAGTACGAGCCGGTCGACGCCAAGCTGCTCCTCTCGTACAAGGAAGCCCAGGATGGACAGATCCTGGAGGAGGGCATCACGGAGGCTGGGGCCATGGCGAGCTGGATAGCTGCAGCCACTACATACGTGACTCGCGGCATACCCATGGTGCCCTTCTACATCTTCTACTCGATGTTCGGCTTCCAGCGGGTCGGCGACCTCATCTGGGGTGCCGCCGACGCCGGCGCCCGCGGCTTCCTGCTCGGAGCTACGGCCGGACGCACAACCATGCTCGGCGAGGGCTTGCAGCATCAGGACGGGCACAGCCATGTACTGGCGTCGACGGTCCCGGTATGCCAGGCGTACGACCCCGCCTTCGCCTACGAAATGGGGGCCATCATCGACGACGGCCTGCGCCGCATGTACCGCGAAGGAGAGGACATCTTCTACTACCTCACCCTCTACAACGAGAACTATGCGCAGCCCGCCAAACCCGGCAATGTGGACGAGGGGATCATGTCTGGGCTGTATCAGTGGGCTGATCCCATCGACGGCACCGCGGACCAGGCGACGATCCTCTTTTCAGGCCCGGCCCATGCCGCCGCCCGCCGGGCACAGACCGAACTTGCCGAGCACTACGACATCGGCGCCACCTTGTGGAGCGCCACCAGCTACAAGCTCCTGCGCGAGAACGCCCTGGAGGTAGAGAGGTGGAATCGACTGCACCCGACTGCGGCCCCCAGGATCCCCCGGGTCACCCAGCTGCTTGCGGGTTCACCGGGTCCGACCGTCGCCGTCACCGACTACATGAAGATGGTGCCGGATCAGGTCGCCCGTTGGGTACCAGGAGACTTCATGCCCCTAGGGACGGACGGTTTCGGCCGATCAGACACCAGGGAGGCCCTGCGGAGCTTCTTCGAGGTTGACACGGGCCATATCGTCGTTGCCACCTTGGCCGGCCTGGCCCGCACCGGTGAGATCCGGCCCAGTGTTGTCAGCGACGCCATCGCCAGATACGACATCGACCCCGACATCGGGGATCCGCGGAACCGGTAGTTGAGCCATCCGTCAATGCAGCCGAGCTTCTCCAGCCGCCACTCGACCGCTATCTCTGCCTCCCCGGAGCGCTGTTATCAGTGTCTGTGGGAGATCGATATCGGCCGCGGCGCTGCGGTGCGCCTTCTGCTCTGGGCTCGCGGTTTGCGGCACCTACGGACTCTCAACAGCATGGTCCGAGCTGGCTTCATGGTGCTCCGCGACGACGCTCCCACCGACATCGTTCTTGGCCTGGTCGGACAGCCATGGCGACCAAGCGGCGGACTGCAGCGTCTGTCACCGGCTGAGTTCGTGAACTTCGACGAGCCGGGCTTCGTCAAGGTCGTGTGGAGCTTCACCTTCGACGCGACGCCGACCGGTACATCGGTGTCCACCAGCACCGAGATCTACGCCACCGACGAGCGGGCACGACGCAGCTTCGGACGTTACTGGTGGTTCGTGAGGCCGTTCAGCGGCGCGCTGCGCCGGTCGATGCTGCGGTCGATCAGAACCTGCGCTGAAGGATGAGCGCTTTGGCTGGACAGTGCCAAAGCACCGTCAACCCTCGGACTGAACGACCCGAAGGTAATCCACGATCAACATGATCTGCTCGTCGTTCAGCGAGCCGCCGAAACGAGGCATCTCGTCTTTGCCTTCCCTGATCCGCTTGGTCAGCCGAGCATCGGACTCCTCCACCGCCTCAGAACCTGGGCCGAGCGCGGGGCCGTCGTCGGTGCCCTCGAGATCGACGCCGTGACATCGGGCACAGCCCAGCAGGAATATCTCCTGTCCGGTCAGCCCCTCTTCCGCCAGCGGGAAACGCCAACTCGGGTTGTCGATCGCCACCGGCTCGAGCGAGCGGAGGTAGGTCGTGATCGCCGTTATCTGCTGGGACGTCAGCGGCCCGAAGAAGTCGATGGAGTAGGCGACCATCTCAGAGCCCGGGCAGGACCATGAGTACCAGCCAAGTTGCGATCGTCAGCCAGGGGCGGCGACTCGAGGCTCGGGCGATCGCTTCAGGATTGAGCTGCATCTTCTCCCCTGTTCAGCAGACCACGAACCTACGCTGCGACTAGCTGGTCGCCACCGATAGCCGAGGAATAGAGTCCGCCTGTGTCAGAACTTCTGCAGCGAGTACACGCGGCGTGGCGTGATCGCACCGAACATCTTCGGCTCTCGCGGTTCGGCCGCACCGTGGGAGAGGCGACAACCCACGCCAGGGCAGAGCACATCTCCCTGCTCGCCGCCGGCCTTGCCTACTACGGCATGCTGGCCATCGTTCCTGGACTTATCGCCATCGTCAGCTTCTACGGGCTGATCGCGGATTCCGGTGACGTTGCCGGTGTCATCGAGGACATCAGCAGCGCCGCCCCCGCCGAGGTAACGGCGTTCCTCGAAAATCAGCTCACCGACATCGTTGCCGCTCCCACCGCCGGACTCGGACTCAGCGCGGTGGTGTCGATATTGGTCGCCCTGTGGGCAGCGTCTTCGGGCACGAAAGCACTCATCCGCGGAGTCGGTGCCGCGCACGGACTCAGCGAGTCGCGCCGCGGCGTCAGGCTCCGCCTTGTCTCTCTCGCCCTTACGATCGGCCTCGTTGCGTTCGTGGTGATTTCGGTCCTGGCCGTCAGCGTCACGCCGAGCTGGCTCGGAGGCGTTCTCGGTGCGATGCGCTGGCTGCTGGTGTTCATCGTCGCCAGCGCCGGCCTGTCCTTGATTTACCGCTTCGGCCCATCTCAGCGTCCGCCGGGATGGCGAATGTGGAGCCTCGGGGCGCTGACCGCTGCCGTCGGCTGGCTGGCCGCTTCCTATGGGCTCGGTCAGTACGTCTCTCGCTTCGGATCCTTCAACGAGACCTACGGCGCCCTGGGCGCGGTCATAGTGACGATGCTGTGGTTCTTCGTCTCTGGGTTCGCCGTTCTCGCCGGTGCTGTCGTCGATGGCGTCATCGCGGCCGACGGCTAGGCGAGGATGCCGTTCCACACCTTGAGGGCCGCCGGACCTAGCAGGACGATGAACAGCGTCGGGAAGATGCACAGCACAAGTGGGAAGGTGATCTTGACCGGGATCTTCACCGCTCGCTCCTCGGCGCGTTGCTGACGCTTGTCTCTCAACTCGGCCGCCTGGATCCGCAGCGTCTCCGCGATGGGCAGGCCGTACTGCTCGGACTGAGTGATGGCAAAGACGAAGTTGCGCAAGTCGGGAACGCTTGACCGACTGGCCATGCTGTGGAGAGCATCTCGGCGCTGGGCACCCATCTGCATCTCATACAGCGTCCTCAAGATCTCCTCGGCCAGCGGGCCGCCACCCGCTTTGCCTGCTCTCCCCAGGGCAGCTTCGAAACCAAGGCCCGCTTCAACGCTGATCATGATCTGGTCGAGCGTGTCCGGCAGATCGTTCTGGATCTGCTCCTGGCGCTCCTTCGCCTTGGCTTGCAATATTCCGTCGGGAGCCAGGAATGCCCCAACGGCGACTGCCGCCGCGATGAGCGCCGCCTTTGTCGGCTCGGCCGCCCCCATCACGAAGGGAACCGAAAGACCGCCTACTCCGATGGCCAACAGCTTGGCGGCGAGGTACCGCTCGACGTTGTTCTCGGGGACGCCGGCCAGCGTCGCCCGTCGCTCCAGGCTCTTGACCCATCCCCGCGGCGTGAGGCGGCGCACTCGGCCCGCCAGCGAGCCGATCAAGGGGCGCAGGACTCTCTCGGTGGCCGATCGCTGCAAGGTCATCTGGTGGATGTCGGGGACCGCGGAGCCACCTCGACTGCCGGTGGCTGCTTGCGAGGCAACGCTGAACCACAGCAGGGGAA
>Ga0224508_10001396_pt1 | contig 21762 bp, 16 predicted proteins | sample SF_Jan12_sed_USG_4_FD_170157 | JGI IMG/M metagenome (GOLD analysis project Ga0224508, IMG submission 170157) | Sediment microbial communities from San Francisco Bay, California, United States - SF_Jan12_sed_USGS_21 | ecosystem: Environmental > Aquatic > Marine > Sediment | place: USA... | reverse complement strand
CACGAGCCGCGTGCGGTCGCCCCGACCCCTCGAGAGAACCGGCGTCGTCGGACGGGGTCGTGTCTTGAGCCCCCGCTCGCTCGAGGAGGCACTCGAGGCGATGAACCGGCGACCGGAAGCAACCCCGATCGCCGGTGCGACCGATCTCTACGTGCATTGGCCGACCCATCTCGAAGCGCACGACCGAAGCTACATCGACCTGACTCGGATCGACGCGCTTCGGGGAACCCGCTGGACGGACGACGCCCTCGTGCTCGGCGGGCTCTGCACGTACTGGGACGTCATCCGGGACCCCCGGATCGACGCCGAGTTTCCGCTCCTCCGCGAGGCCGGCCGTCAGGTCGGCGCGGTGCAGATTCAGACGAGAGGCACCTGGGCCGGCAACATCGTGAACGGGTCGCCGGCCGCCGATGGCGTACCCGTTCTCATGGCATACGACGCCGTGTTGACTCTGGTCTCGGCGGCGGGAGAGGAGGAGGTCGCTCTCGACGATTTCTACCTCGGGTACAAGGACATGCGACTGCGACCGGGACAGTTAATCTCCGCGATTACGATCCCGCGACGAGGCTACTCTGTGCAGTGGTTCGACAAGGTCGGATCACGTGCGGCACAGGCGATTACGAAAGTCGGAGTCGCGGTGACGTGCAGCGACGAGAAGGAATGGCGAGTCGTCGTGAACAGCGTCGCGCCCGTGGTGAAGCGTTGCCCCGCTCTCGAACGTCTCCTGACCGGCACCCGCGCCCCGACGCTCGACCAGGTGCGCGCAGCCACCCGTGCGGACGTCTCTCCGATCGACGACATCCGGTCGACCGCCGAGTATCGGGAGCGCGTGCTCGCCAGACTCGTATACTTCGGTCTCGAAACCCACGGACCCCAGGACGCGCGCGCATGACCGGTGGATCTCTTCCCTCATCCGAGCTTCAGGCTCTCGTCGAGCGAGCCACCGCCGAGCTCGAGCGTCACGCGGTCCGCTACCCCGGGGACCCCGGAGATCGACAGCCCGCACACGTCGTGTACGGTGGAGCGAACCTCTTCCGACGTGATTCGGCTCGGCGGCTCGGGGACGTGGCCATCCGGGTGTTGGACGAGTACGCGCCGAGCGGGGCGGAGCTCTTCGAGGCGATCGACCCCACGGTGGACGACGAGCTGGCGGATTGCGTCCACGCGCGGCTTCGCGAGAAGCTCGAGCGTGAGCCCGTAGAGGATTTCCGGATCGATTTCGAAGACGGCTTCGGCGTCAGAACGGACGAGGAAGAAGATGCGACCGCGCGATCCGCCGCGAACGAGACCGCCGCGGGATTCGCCGACGGCTCTCTCCCTCCGTTTGTCGGAATTCGCATCAAGCCCCTCAACCGTGAATGGGCCAGGCGGGGCCTTCGGACGCTCGACCTTTTCGTGACCCGGCTACTCGGTGTCACCGGGGGGGCTGTCCCCCCCGGGTTCGTCGTCACGCTGCCCAAGGTCGTGTCCGGCGAGCAGATCGCCGCGCTCGCGTCCGCGCTGGAGAGTCTGGAAGAGCGAGGTGGACTCGAGGCGGGATCATTGCGGTTCGAGATCATGGTGGAGACGCCGCAGTCGCTCGTCGCCGGTGACGGGAGGTGCCCTCTTCCCGGATTCGTGGAGACGGGGCGTGGCCGTCTAACCGCGGCGCACTTCGGGGTCTACGACTTCACGGCCAGCACCGGGATCACCGCCGACTATCAACTGATGCAACACCCGTTCTGTGATGCGGCGCGGCAGATCATGCGGATCGCGCTTTCGGGTACCGGCGTGATGCTGTCGGACGGAGCCACGAACCTGTTGCCGGTCGCCCGCCACCGGGCGGTGCCTGACGGACCCCCGCTCTCCGGGCCCCAGCTCGAGGAAAACCGCGAGTCGGTCCGGTCGGCGTGGCAGCTTCACTATGACGACATCCGGCATTCCCTGGCGATGGGCTTCTATCAGGGCTGGGACCTCCACCCGGCTCAGCTCGTGACGCGGTACGCGGCGGTGTACGCGTTCTTCCTCGAGAGCCTCGACGCCGCCGCGGACCGGTTGACGCGGTTCGTGGACCGGGCCGCGAGGGCCACGTTGACGGGAGACGTCTTCGATGACGCGGCGACCGGACAGGGACTCCTCAACTTCTTTCTGCGCGGTCTCTCATGCGGCGCGCTGACGGAGGAGGAAGTTTCCCGCACGGGGCTCTCGCTCGAAGAACTGAGGACGCGGTCGTTTTCCCGAATTCTCGAAGGGCGGGCCGGGTGATCGGCGTCTGGGTCGAAAACGGCGCAGTCACAGTGCGGGACGACCTCCCGGCCCCGACGGCCGGCCAGGGGGACGCCGTGGTCTCGGTTCAGCTGGCGGGCCTCTGCGGGACGGACCTCGCGCTCGTGGAGGGATACCGCGACTTCGTGGGGATCCCGGGGCACGAATTCGTCGGGATCGTCGACGAGGGGCCGCCGGGATGGAAGGGGGCCCGGGTGGCGTCGGAGATCAACGTCACCTGCGGGAGCTATCCGCCCGAGAGCGACCGGTGCAAAGCGTGTGGCTGGGGCCGCACGACCCACTGCGAGCGCCGGACCGCGATCGGGATCTTTGGCCGCGACGGCGTGTTCGCCGAGCGCGTCGCGCTTCCGGTAGCGAACCTCCATCGGGTTCCGGTGCTGGTGCCGAACGACAAGGCGGTATTCGTGGAGCCGCTAGCGGCGGCATTCCGGGTGCTCGAGCAGGTCGACATCGGAGAGGGGACCCGAGTGGTCGTGATCGGGCCGGGGCGTCTCGGTCAGCTCGTCGCTCGTGCGGTGGCCACGACGGGTGCGCGGCCCACGCTGGCGGGTCGGTCGGAAGCGAGTCTGGTGCGAGGTCGCCGCGTCGGGATCGCGTCACTCATGACGGACGAGATCGAGGCCGGGACGTACGACGTGGCCGTGGATTGCACCGGGAGCCCGGAAGGCTTCGCCGCGGCCCGACGCGCGCTCCGGCCAGCCGGAACGCTGGTCCTCAAGAGCACCTACTCCTCCCCACTGGAGCTCGACGCGACGTCGCTCGCGGTCGACGAAATCCGGGTCATCGGCTCGCGGTGCGGCCCCTTCCCCCGGGCGATCGAAGCGCTGTCGAGCGGCACGGTGGACGTCGAGGACCTCATCGACGACCGCTTTCCGCTTACGGACGCCCCGGCCGCTTTCACGAAGGCGGCGGAACCCGGTGTCGCGAAGGTGCTGCTCGAAGCCTGACCGGGCCCCGTGAGCGCACCCCCTTGAGGCGTTCGGTCGTGAAACTGCGTTTTCAGATACGGGGCGGGGGTCAGGGGAAGTCTCCACCGGAGCGCAGTCATGAACGAGCAGGGCGAGAGTCACGACTCGAAGTCGATCCTCGAAGTCCTCGCGGAGAAGGCCGGCGACCCGCGACTGTTCCCCTCGGAAGTGCTGCGACTGCACGCCGACGGCGAACCTCACCACGCTCGACGCCTGCTTCTCAAGCACGCGAAGACGGAACGCGACAGCACGCGAGCCGCCCGCCAGCGCGAGGCCGCCGCGATGCTCCGCGTTTGGATCTCGCCCCTGAAGGACGCGCGAGCGGGGTTCACTCTGAACGGATTCGGGACGCGCTTGCTCGGCGAGTACGACCGAGACGCCGACGGCACCTATGTCAAGACGAAGTGGCTCACCGCCCTGTTCATCCCGCTCTGGCCACTCGTCAGCTACCTCGTGGCGCGGGCCGAGCCGCAGAAGCGGGACGTCTTGCCGGGTAGCAAGCCCGGCGGCTGGTACATACTCGGACGGACCCCTCACCCGTCCGAGACGGAGACCGGACGCCGATTCGCGATCGGGGGGATGGCGGTCCTCGTGGGGCTGATCGGGTTCACGATGTACCGGGTCGGGAGCCGAGCCGACCTGTACGTCTACAACGGGTTTGCCCAGCCGGTCTGGGCCTACGTTGGCGACGCGATTCCGACTGTACTCCGTCCTGGAGAGCACCTCGCCCGACGCGGCCTGTCCACGGAGCCGATCGAGGTCGCCGCGGCATGGGACGGCGCAGATACCCGATTCGAAACGCTCACGGCCGACCTCACCGATCTCGGAGGCGACGCAGCCGTCTACAACATCGGCGGCCGGGCCCTCATCGCGATCGAGTACGTGTCCTACGGCGAGGGCCCCGGTGGCGACCGCGAGCCGCGGATTCTGGAAGTGGGTCCGATCATCCCGGTGAGAGAAGCCACGGATTACGAGTTCGAGATCCCGCCCGATTCCATCTCCACGGGTGCATCCGGGATCGTGACTCGCTCGTGGCTGACGGCCATGGATGACCCCGGCAACCCCGCGGCGGCTGTCATGGGCCTCTCCTCGTTGGGGATGCCCGAGCGCGCCCTCGCCCTCGCTCGCGCGAGCATCGAGGCAGATCCGAACGATCCGGCACTGGCCATGATAACGGCGGTGACGATCCATCCGGATGACGTCGATTCGCAGCGGGCGCTGCTGCGGGAATGGATCGCCGACGCGCCGGACGCCGTGCATCTCCACCGCGCCTATCAGCAGTTGTGGCAGGACGAAGACCGAGCGGTGGTTCGGGCGGAATACGATTCACTCGGGAACGCGCATCCGGACTCGCCCATGTACCGCTACCTGGCCGGTCGCACCCAGCCTGAGGGATCCCGGGCAGAGCTCGACCACTACCTGGCCGCAGTCGAACTGGACCCGGAGTTCGCGTTCGCCTACCGCGGTCTCGGCTTTCGGGCCATGCGCGAGCGTCGCTGGGCGGACGCCCTCGAGCACCTCGACCGCGTTTCGGCACTGGACCCGGACGCCGCGCTCGAGTACCTCGACGACCGAATGCGGCTCCGGCGGATGCTCGGACGCCCCCACGAGAACGAGGGGGTCCTCTCCGATGTCACAGCAGCCAACCCCGCGATCGCATTCCTGAGGTATTCCCGGGCGCACGAGCGGGTCGGATCGAATCCGGTGCTCGTGGGACCGGAGACGACCGCGCTCCTCACGTACCACCGAAACACCATCGGAGTCCCGATCTCGGAATGGTTCGCGGCGGGGATCCAGGCCACGCTGGCTGTCACCGCCGGGGACATCGAAGGCGCCCGCGCGGGACTCTCATCGATCGACCCCTCGTCTCGTCCGGTGGACGTCACCTTCCGGCTGGCACTCAGCGAGGGCGCGCTCCCGAGCGACCTCCTGCTGCTGCGCGAGATCTCCGATTGGCATCGCAACGTGGCCGCGCTCGATCTGCTCATCGGCCTGCCTCTGGTCGATCCGGTCGATCGCGAGGAAGCGATTCAGAGCCTGGAGGATGCGGACTTCGGAGACGTTCTCGGCGTCCTCGAAGACCCGAATCGCCTGCTCGAGGTCCGCGCGATCGCGAATGCGGTCGAGCCCGAGCAACTCCAGCTCCTGGCTCACGCCCATTTCGCCGCCGCGTTTCGGCTCTCGTCGTCGGACCGGCCCGGGGCGGCCAGGGCGCGTCAGGCGCACCTCCAGCGGGCGCTGCTGATCGGCCTTCCCGGCGAGCTACCCTACATGGGCTCCTGACCGACAGACGGACTTGACCCATCGGTGCCCTGGCCGGACACTGGCTCACGCGCGGACCCGTTTGCCGCGCGCGGGCCAACCGATATGAGCCGGCCTCCAGGAGCGACACGCATGAACAGTGAACGACCACCGGCGGCGACGATCCTCGCCATCCTTCTCGCGGCTTTCTGTGTATCCCAGGACGCGTCATCGCTGGCCGCGCAGGCCGCCGACGTCCCGTCGCCGGAAGTGTATTTCGGCCACCAGATGGGGGCGGATCGGAAGCTCGCCCGATGGGACCGGCTCGTGGAGTACTACGAGCTCCTCGGGGAAGCGAGCGATCGCCTCGAAGTCGTGAATATGGGTGAGACGACACTTGGTAACCCGTTCATTGCCATGTATTTTACATCGTCAGACAATCATGCGAGATTGGACGAGATCAAGCAGTTGAACGCGCTTCTGAGCGATCCGCGCGGTGCGTCCGAGGGACAGATCCAGAACGCGATCGAGAACGGGCGGGCGGTCATCGTCCAGTCTCTGTGTCTTCATTCGACCGAAGTCGCGTCCAGCCAGACGGGGGCCGAGCTGGCCTACGACATGGTCACGCGAACCGATGAAGAGATGGTCCGGATCATGGACGAGACGGTGGGCATCATGTTCCCGTGCATGAACCCAGACGGCGAGATCATCGTCACGGACTGGTACAACGAGACGGTGGGCACCGAATACGAAGGGGTCGGCCCCCCTTCCCTCTATCACCACTACATCGGGCACGACAACAACCGCGACGCGTTCATGCAGAACACGGTCGAGTCTCAGTACGTGGCCGAAATCATGTTTCGCGAGTGGATCCCTCAGGCGTACGTCGATCACCACCAGATGGGGGCCTACACCGCTCGGATCTACCTGCCGCCGTACGCCGAGCCGGTCCGACCCGAGGCGGACCCGCTCGTCTGGCGCGAGATGTCGTGGTATGGGGCCCACCAGGCGTACAAGATGGAAGAGGCCGACCTCGAAGGGGCGGTGAACGCGGCGATCTACTCAGGATGGGGCCACTTCGGGTTCCACTGGATCACGCCGTTTCACAACATCGCGGGGATGCTGACGGAGTCGGCGAGCGCGCAACTGGCGACCCCGCTGTTCGTCCACCCCGAGCAACTCCGCGGCTCACGCCAACTCCCCGAGTACGAGGAACAGACGACCTTCCCGAACCCCTGGGAGGGTGGCTGGTGGACCGTGCGCGACATTGTCGAGCGGCAGAAGGTCGCCTTTCTGGCGACGCTCGACATCGCGGCGCGCAATCGAGAGACCGTCCTCAGGAACGCCTACCTCAAGGCGATACGTCAGACGGAGCGTGGGCTCGAGGGCGGGACCAAGGCGTTCATCATTCCGGCCGACCAGCACGACGTCCTCACCATGCACCACATGGTGAACAAGCTCCTCCTTCAGGGCATCGAAGTCCGCCGGGTCGACGGGCCGTTCGCACACGAAGGACGGCTGTACCCCGCCGGGTCGTTCGTCGTCACGATGGGGCAGCCGAAGCGGGGCCTGATTCGCTGGCTGCTCGGCCAGACGTACTACCCCGACAACTCCTACACGCGGGATCGCGATGGCGACCCGATCCGTCCATACGACATGTCCACGGACAACATCGCGGAGTTCATGGGCGTGCGGGTAGACGCGGTTTCGACCGGAGTGAGCGCGTCTGCCCGGGTCGTCGAAGGCCTGCTGACACCGGCCGGGACCGCCGACGCCGGCGAGTTCGGGTACTGGGTGGATGGGCGTCAGAACGCCGCGTTCCGGGCCCTGAATCTTCTCTGGAACGAGGGCGTCGAGGTCTCGCGCTCTGCTCGCGTAGGAGGCAACCTGCGAGCGGGAGACTTCGTGGTCGCGGCATCGACTTCACCGGACGTCGTGGCCCGCGTGGCCGCCGAGACCGGCGTCACGTTCCGAGCGCTCGACAGCGATCCGGGTGCCGGTTCGATCCGACGTCAGCGCGTCGCCATGTACCAGCGCTACTTCGGCGGGAACATGGATGAGGGTTGGACGCGGTGGCTTCTCGAGGACTTCGAGTTCCCGTACACATCGGTGTTCGACGCCCGCATCCTCGAGGGCGACCTGATCGACGACTTCGACGTCCTTATCCTGCCCGCGGATGGCGTGAACCGGATGACCGGAGATACGTCGGGCGGCGACGGCGGCGGGTTCGGACCGCCTCCCGCCAACCGGTACCCGCCCGAGTACCGGAGCGGGTTCGGCCAGGCCGGGGTCGACGCGATCAGGGCGTTCGTCGAGGCCGGGGGAACACTGGTGACCTTCGCGGAAGCCGGCGACTTCGCGATCGAGAAGCTCGGGCTCCCGGTCCGAAACGCGGTAGCCGGGCTCCCTTCACGGGAGTTCTGGTCCCCAGGGTCGACGCTCAAGGTGCGGGTGGACAACGAGAATCGATTCGCGTTCGGGATGCCGGAGCGCGCCCTGGCCGCCTTCCTCGCACGGAACCAGGTATACGAAGTGACCCCGGGGGCCCGGAATCACACGGTGACGCGGGTCGTGGAATTCATCGACCGGGACATCCTGCGGAGCGGCTGGCTGCTCGGCGAGGACCACATCGCGGACAAGGCCACGATGGTCACGGCGGATCTGGGCGAGGGTACCGTCGTCCTGATCGGCTTCAGGGCGCAGCACCGGGCGCAGACGCACGGGACGTTCAAGCTCGTCTTCAACGCGCTCGTGAGCGCGCCGGAGGGTGACGGTGTGGCCGCCGGCGGCGAGGGTCGATGACCGTCGTCGAACCGGGGCCCGTCCTCCGGGCTGCCGGAGACGGCGATCTGGAGTCTCTGGGCCGGCATCTCGAACGTGACCGCGCATGCGCGAGCGTCCTCGGGACCAACCCGTACTGGGGGGGGCGCGTCCAGCCGCTGCACATGGCGGTGACCTGGAACCAGGAGGCGGCGGTCGAGCTACTGCTCGAGTCGGGCGCCAATCCTTCCGGGGAGAACGAAGGCTATGGCGACTGGTCGCCGCTCATGCTCGCTGCGACGAAGGGGTTCGACTCGATCGCCGCCCGACTCGAGGCGGCCGGCGCCTATGTCGGGCTCTACGAGGCGTCCGCGCTCGGGCGGCCGCGCGAGGTGGCCGACATCCTGGACGGAAACCCCGAGCGGGCCACCCATGTGACCGTCGATGGGACGACTCCGCTCCACGTTGCCGCGACCCGGGAGGTGGCGGATCTCCTTCTCGCGGCGGGCGCCCTTCCGGACGTTCGGGACGGATACGGCGGTACGCCCCTGGATGCCGCGATGGCGCGCGCCTCGCAGGGCGCCGATCAGTGTGTGGAGGTGGCGGAGCGACTGATCGCGGGCGGCGCCGAGGTCGACCTGATCACGCACGCGGCTCTCGGCCACCCGGCGCGCCTCGCGGCCGCCCTCGATCGCGACCCGAGCGCGATCGATGCGCACACCCGCTCCGGGTGCACACCATTGCAGGCGGCCGTGGCTCACGGGCGGGTCGCCATCGTTCGCATGCTCCTCGAACGCGGCGCGAATCCCAATGCCGCCGACGGCGAGGGGATTCAGCCCCTTCACTGGGTCACCCGGGCACCCCGACACGACCTCGAGATCGCGAGACTTCTGCTCGCCGCGGGGGCGAACCCGTCCGGTCGGGATGCGCGGCACGACGCCCCCCCCTCGAGCTGGGCCGAGTTCCAGCGCCGTCCCGACCTGGAACGACTGCTCCGCGAAGCAAAGGGATCTTCGCCCACTTGATCTGACCTGGATTTGGCCGCCCCGGCGTGCCGATGGGCGTTCCGGCATGAGCCGATTCGCGCCCCCCTTTCGTTATGCGAGATGACGGGGGGATGATCCTCTGTCTCGCACCCTCTGGGGAGGAGACGGGCGAAATGTCTAAGCGATGGTGTATCGGGGTCTTGGCGGTGCTCGCCATCGGCGCCTTCAGTAGCGACGCGATGGCTGCGGCCCGACCCGAGCTCGGCGTGATCGCCGCAGGGCTGCGAGTACCGGGTGGCGCACTGTGGCTCGTGGGTCCGATGGTGTTCGGGGTCGCCGGCGCGATCACGCTCGGCTGGCGGCGTGCGTCGAGCGAGGCGCGATCCGGCCTGAACGACGACTGAGGCTACTTCCGACCCGCGCCCGTCCGGGCGCCGGGCCGCGAGATCAGCTTCACCTCGGTCCTGCGGTGGGGGACCCGTCCGCGATCCACCGCCCGAGCTCCGCGCGCTCGTCGTCGGTCATTCCGGTCAGATTGCCGAGCGGCATCACCCGGGTCTCGACACTCACGGCCCGGATCCGGTCGCTCAGCGCCACGACCTGGTCCTGCGTCTCCAACAGAATTCCACCGGGGGGTGTCGCGAAGAGGGTACTCGCCGGTTGCTCCGCATGGCACGTGAGACACCTCGCCACGACAATCTCGCGCACGCGATCGTACGTCACGGCCTCTCCGCCGGCCGGGGATACCCCGGAACGACCACCGGAAGCGGAGACGAAGGCGAGAGCGAGCATCGCAATCGCGGCGACAGGGAAGATCAGGCCCGTGCCGCGTCCCGAGTTTCTGACGTTGAAGCCGTGACGGGTCAACGCGCCGACTATGAACAGGCCCGCGAGAATGGCCCAGCTTCCTGCATGCCCGTACGTGATGGGGTAGTGGCTGCTGATCATCACGAAGAGGACGGGGAGCGTGAAGTAGTTGTTGTGACGCGACCTCATCGCGGCATGAGTGCCGATCGACGGTTCCGGTTCGCGACTCTCTTCCAGGGCCTCTACCAACTCGACGTGTGCCGGAATGATCACGAAGAAGACGTTCGCGGCCATGATCGTCCCGATCATCGCGCCGATGTGCATGTAGGCGGCGCGTGCGCCCAACACCCGGCTCAGGCCGAAGGCCGCCAGAGCGACCACGACGAGTCCGAGGACCGCAAAGAGGCCCGACCGGTCGGCCAGAGACGTCCGGCACAGACGGTTGTAGACCAGCCAGCCGAGGAGTAGCACCGCAAGTCCCACCGCGATCGCGGCGACGGGCGAGATCGGCGAGACGCCCGGATCGATCAGGTAGGCGTCCGCACCGAGATAGTACACGAGCACGAGCAGCGAGAAGCCGGTGAGCCATGTGAGATAGGCTTCCCACTTGAACCAGTGAAGCTCCGTAAGGGTGGATCGCGGAACTGTCTCATACTTCATCGCGCGATAGAAGCCACCTCCGTGGATGGACCAGAGCTCTCCCACCACCCCGGGCTCCGCATCACGTGGCGGCGTGAGCCGGTCGTTCAGCCAGTTGAAGTAGAAGGAGGCGCCGATCCAGGCGATGCCGGCGATCACGTGCACCCAGCGAACGGCCAACTCCAGCCACTCGAGAACGAATGCCATCTAGCTGCCCCTGTACGTCGTGTAGCCGAAGGGGCTGAGCAGTAGCGGAACGTGGTAGTGCCCTTCCCCGCCCGGCACGTTGAAGACAACGTCGACGAGCGGGTGAAAGGCCGGCGTCCCCGACGCCGCGAAGTAGGCACCGGTGGAAAAGCGAAGCCGGTATTCCCCGGGGTCGATCCCGAGCGGCGAATCGCCCTCGCCGAAGGCGCTCACGCGACCGTCGTCGTCGGTGAGGCCGCGCGCCACCGTCTTCCACCCCCCCGAGGGGTCGGGACCGTGAGCGGCCAGTTCGACGGCCACTCCACCCGCGGGCCTGCCCGTGGACGTGTCGAGCACGTGAGTCGATAGCGTGATGGACATCGTCGCCACCTCCCGTTGAGGACCCTCTTCAGCCAACCTCGCCAGCCGCATCTGGGTGATCCTGGCCTGCTCGGCCGCGGCGACCTGCAGCTCGACGGCCGGGTCGTTTCCGAGCCGGCGCCGTAGCGCCCCCAGCATCTGTTCGGCGTCCAGGCCCGTCGCACAGATCAGGAACACATGGCCGAACCGCTCCTCGTATTCCCGGTTGAGCGCGGCCAGATCGGCCAGCGTCTCCGGCGATGCCTCGTCGACGCCCGCCTGTTCGGCACCGGCCCACCGATCGGCGAGGTCGCGGTCCCCGATCCGTGGGTGAGAGCCGAAGGCCTCGAGCCAATCGTCCTCGTGGAGCTCCCACCACGCGGCGTCGGCGCGGGCCTGCACCGCCGCGTCGTCGGCATAGGGCCAACCGGCCGTCATGGCCGCCACCCAGCCCGCGGATCCGCAGCACGTGGTCAGCGCCGCCTCGCGGTCGGAATCGTCGAGGGTCTCGAGGAGCTTGACCAGGGCCCGACCCAGACCGGTCATGACCCGCTCTCCGGGCGGCCGAAGGCCCGAAAGCGGGACACGCCGCCATCGGGATGGATCGACAGGCGAACGTGGGTGCCGGACCCGACTCGCCGAAGCGACTCGAAGACATGGTGGCTGTCTGGTCTGAGCGGGCTTCTCGGGACGAGCGTCTCCCAGCGGTCGTCGGTCGGCTCCCCGTCACCGGCATCGCACACATCGACCCACGCCTCGTCGGGGTAGTTGCCCTTGAAATGCTCCGTGCAAACCTCCACCCGCTCGAGGGTGGCCCGATGGCCGAGTCGGACCACGGCCCAATCGTGTCCGGGGCCGCGGCGTCGCCGCGTCTCCCATCCGTCGCCCATGTGGCTCGACCTCCCGGGGAGGAGCATGTTCGACGGGTCTCCGAAGGAACGGTCACTCGCCGCCGTGATCGTCCCGCCGAACCTGAGTGCCGCGAGGTCCAGGGGCTCGTCTCCGATCGCGTTCCAGTCGATTTCGACGGTCCCGAAGAGACGGAGCCGCGCCACACCACCGTCGGGAAAGATGTCCAGCCTGACGTGCGTGATCGGCAGCGAGTCGTCGGCATCGAGCTCGTGTGTCGAGTCCCCATCGAGGGCCGAGCGTTCGACGATCGTCATCCAGTCGTCTCGCTGCCGAAGGTCGTTCCCCCCCGCTCCGGGCGCCCACAGACCTCCGATCCCGCACGCCTCGGGATGATTGCCGCTGAAGTGCGTCGTCTGCACGGTCACGGTTGAGACCCGCCCCGGGGCGCCCAGCTCGATGATGCAGAAGTCGTTGCCCGGTTCGCGGCGCCGACGTGTCTCCCACCCGTCCATCCACTTCCCGCGATCGGTATACTCGCCCTCACGCCAGATGGGGTCAGCCGGCAGAAGCAGATTGGCGGCTTCGGCGAAGAACTCGTCGTTCGCGTAAACGGCGCGACCCCCGAGTCGTTCCGCGGCGAGATCTACGAGGACGGGCGCAGCCATTGTCCGCTCGATGCCGGCACCTCCCCCTCGAGGCTGAAGACGTGGACTCCCCGCAGGAACGTATCGGTCACGACGCCCCTGAGGGTACGGCCGAGATACGGAGACACGGGGTGGCGGACCTTCAGGACGGCTGGTGTCACTTCGATCGTCGCGCCCGGGTCGAATACGGCGAAGTCGGCGTCCATCCCCGGAGTCAACGAGCCCTTGCGGCCGGCGAGTCCAGCGAGACGCGCGGGCTCGGTCGAGAGCCACCGGGCCACGCGCTCCAGCCCCGCGGGGTCTGAGCGGAACGCCGACCAGACGAGCGACAGCGTGAGACCGAGCGACGAGATGCCACCCCACGCCGCGAAGAAGTCCCCACTCGCCTTGAGATCCGGCGGGCACGGGCTGTGATCCGAGGCGACCATGTCGATCAAGCCGCCGGCGAGCGCCCCACGAAGCTCGCGAACATCCGCCTTCGAGCGAAGCGGCGGGGCGCATTTGAACTCGGTCGCTCCGGCGGGAACCTCGCTGTCCGACAGGGTCAGGTAGTGCGGACAGGTCTCGGCGGTGATCGGAGCCCCCGCCAGCTTGCCGGCGACGACTCTCGCCATGGCCGCGGCGCCGGAGACATGGACGATGTGGACGCGGCACCCGGTTTCGAACGCCAGCGCCGCGAGGAGGTCGATCGCTTCGCATTCGCCCTTCTCAGGGCGCGAAGACGCCCAATCGGAGTGCCGCGAGCTTCTTGCCCCCACGGCTGTCGCCGCGGCGATCGGACCCGGCAGCTCGGCGTGCACGAGCAGCGGCAGCCCGAGGTGGGCGATCACGGGCATCGCCCGCCTCAGATCCGTCTCGTCCACCGGTGGGAAGTCGGGGATCCCCGAGTCGACGAGAAACGCCTTGAACCCCAGGGCACCAGCCCCGGCGAGTTCCGCCAGGACGCCGACATTGGCGGGTACGAGGCCGGCCCAGAGCCCGTAATCGCAGCGGCACGAGCGACCTGCCGCTGTTCGCTTCGAGTCGAGAGCAGCGGGCGTAGTCGTGACCGGGACAGAATTGAGCGGCATGTCCACCAGTGTCGTCACGCCTCCGGACAGGGCGGCCGCACTCGCGGTGGCGAACCCCTCCCAGTCTGTTCGGCCAGGCTCGTTGATGTGGACATGGGTGTCGACGAGCCCCGGGAGAATCGGGAGATCGCCGAAATCCAGGGCGCCCTGATCGTCGGCGTCACCGTCTCGCGAACTGACCCGCACGATCTTCCCGTCGGAAACCTCGATGACGGCCGGTCTGACGCCCTCTGGCGTCACGACGCGGCGCGAGGTGACGGTCAGCCGATGCGGCGCCACGTGCGTCGGGTCAGTCCAGTCGCACGCTGCGCACCCGGACGCCACCGGTGTCCCCCGGCAGTGTGAAGGCGACGACGAGATCATCGCCGATCCGGACCATGCGCGGGAAGCCGCTGGCCCGCTCACCCGACGTCTCGCTCACGGTGAAGGCCGCACCCGTCGATCCGTCATCGAAGACGCGGCGAGCCATGACCTGGGCTCCGCCGTCCCCTCCTTCGACCCAGGTCACGATGGCCGACCCGGCGTCGACGTATTCGATGTCCACGCGTCCGATCGGAAGCCCCTCGTCGATCCGGATGGGCGGCCCGAACGACTCGCCTCCATCCGATGAGAACGCGGCGAACGCATGCGGCCCGCCGGCCCCCGTGTACCAGGCACCGGCGACGCCGGACTCTCGCGCGCTTAGCTGCGGTCCGTTCACGGGACAGCCGGGAATCGTCCAGTCGTCCGCGGCCACATGCGCCGGCTCGCTCCATGTTTCGCCGAGACCTCTGACCACCGCGATGTCGCGCACCTCGGCTTCGCTCCGGTCTCGATACGCGGCAACGAGTCCTTCGCTCGAGCGCGTGAGCGTCGTCTGACAGCACTCGCATGTGCGCGGGTCGAGAAGCACTTCGGCCCCCAGCCGACCGTCGGGCAGCAACGTGCGGAATCGAACCGACATCGCGCCCTCCGCTGCCTCGTGGCCGTCGCCCGCGGGCTCCGGCTCGGACGAGTCGGGATCGTACATGGCGCGTCCGTCGAGCCACGTAATGGCGGCCCCGCCCTCCCACGGCACCATCGAGACGAACCCATGCTCCGTCGGCGATCGGTCGTCGTGTGCGCGGACTGGCTCGGACCAGGTCGCACCGCCATCGGAGGACACCGAGAGCATGACGTGATACGCGTAGGGTGCGTCGGCCACCCTCTCGAGCCAGTGGACCGCGATCTCGCCACCCGCCATCTGGACCGAGCTCGGGAAGTCGGCCCAGTTGACGAAGAAACTGTCGCTCCGGCGAACGACGAGGGGGTCGGACCACTGCCCCTCCCGACGGGTCGCGAGCATGAGCGACCATTCGTCGCCCGTCGGCTCGAGCCAGGTAAGAAGGGCCGTTCCGTCGGCCGTCGCGTGGAGGTTCGGCTCGCCGCTACCGGCCGGCCGTTCGAACTCCACCGGCAGGATCGTCAGATCCGACGACCGAGGGGCAGCCGTCTCGTCGGCTGGCGCGGCGCAGGCGCCGAAGATGACCGGCAGCGCGGTGAACAGCGGTGTGGGCCGGCGGCGGCCCGGGCGTCGGTCGTGCCGTGGCACGCCTGTTCGCTTTTCCCCTGTCTTCATGGCCACTGCGCCTCCGTCTCGTTCCACGTGTTCGACTCTTCCAATATGATGTGCCTTCAAGATAGACGCGCGAGACGCGCAGAACGATGACACGAGCCGGAGACCGAAGCCAGATGGGCCACAAGGCCGCCGTGATGACCGCACCGAACGCGCCGATCGAGACGTGGACTCTCGGGGACCCGGTTCTCGCCCCGGGCGACCTCCTGCTCGAGACCGTGGCCAGCGAGGTCTGCGGAACCGACGTGCACCTCCACCACGGCCGCCTGGCGGGAGTCCCTTACCCGATCATCCCCGGTCACGTGAGTGTCGGCCGCGTGGTCGAGAGCCGCGGTGTCGACCACGATGCGGTCGGCCGTCCGCTCTCCGAGGGCGACGTGGTCACCTTCTACGACGTCTGGGGCGTCTGCGGGCACTGCTATCACTGCGCGATCGCCGCTCAGCCCAACCTCTGTGGGGAACGGCGGGTCTACGGCATCACGTTCGGCGCGGACGAAGGACTCCACGGAGGCTGGTCGGACGCGATCCACCTCAAGGCCGGGACCGCGGTCTTCAAGCTCCCTGAGGGACTGTCGAGCGACGACATCATCGGAGGCGGTTGCGGGCTGTTTACGGGATTCGGGGCTGTGGAACGGGCCACGCTTCGGGCGGCCGATTGCGTCGTCGTCCAGGGGTCCGGCCCGGTCGGTCTCGCGGCCGCCGCATTCGCCCGGCTCGGCGGCTGCGGGGCCTTGTTCGTCATCGGTGATCCGGACGCGCGTCTCGCGCTCGGCCGGCGTATGGGTGCAGACCGGACGTTCTCGGTGGGCGGGACCGATCCGGCGGAACGGCTGGCGGCCGTTCGCGAGGCCACCCAGGGCCGGGGAGCGGATGTCATCATCGAGGCGAGCGGGAAGCCGACCGCGATCGGCGAAGGATTCGCCTTGCTACGCGACGGCGGGACCTACGTGATCGCGGGGCACTACACGGACGCCGGACCGGTCGAGATCAACCCGCATCTCGACATCAACCGTAAGCACGCCGACGTGCGGGGCCGCTGGGGAACCGAACAGCACCACGTGGCGCTCGCGCTCAGCCAGTTGGCCCGGAACCCCGAAGCCCTGCCCTTCGCGGAGGTGATCGGCGGGCGCTACGGGCTGGACGAAGCGGACCGCGCCCTGGCGGATGTCGCGGAGCTGCGCGTGACGAAGGCGATCATCACTCCGGGCTAGCCGGCTCCGTCCGCCACCGTTCGGGATGGGCCTCGAGCTCCGCGACGCCGCGCTCGAGAATCTGGAGGGTCAGGTCCACATGCTCGAGGTGCGTACGGAACACGACAATCGCGACGCGAAGGACGTAGGTCCCGTCGATCATGGTGGTCGAGACGAACACCCTGCCGTCCTCGTTCACGTAACGGGCGAGAGCCCGATTGAACGCGTTCGCGTCCCCCTCGCCGGGCACCCACCTGTACATCGCCACGGTCAGGTCGGGATCCGGGCCCACCTCGAAGCCGCGCGCTCGGACCTCCCGGTGGAAATACCTCGTCAGCTCGATCTTCTCTTCCAGACAGGCCGCGAACGGCTCGACTCCATGCAGGAGCAACGGGAACCAGACCCGAGGCCCCCGGAAGTGCTTCGTCAGCTCGGGCGACAGATCCGCCGGGGAGTCGCCCTCCTCGTGCACGGCGTCCTGCATGTAATTCGCTTCGTACGTATGCGCGTTCCGCAGGTGATCCCCATTCCGGACGAGAACGGCGCCGGTGCCGTAGGGAAGGAACAGGGTCTTGTGCGGATCGAGCACGATCGAGTCGGTCCGCTCCATGCCGGCGAGCTTGGGTCGAACGGAGTCGACGAGGGCGAAGAACCCGCCGTAGGCGGCATCGACATGAAACCAGAGACCTTCCGCCTCCGCGACATCGGCGATCTCGTCGATCGGATCGATCGCGCCGACATCCGTCGTCCCGGCGGACGCCAGCACGAGCCAGGGCCTCAGCCCCGCCTCACGATCGGCCGCGATCGCCTCGGCCAGCGCGTCGGGCCGCATGCGGTAACGGTCATCGAACGCGACGGTCCGTGAGACCGTTTCCCCCAGCCCCGCGACGCGGAGTGCCTTCGCGAGGCAGTGGTGGACGTGCGCCGTGGAGTAGACGACCGCGTCCGGGACGTCGCGCGCTCCAAGGGCCGTCGCTTCGCGCGCGGTGTGTACAGCGATGAAGTTCGCGACGGAGCCGCCCGCCGCCAGGTTCCCTCGCGCCTCGTCGGGGTATCCCACGAGATCGCGCATCCAGTCGAGCACCCGGTTCTCCATGGCGACACCGCCGGGGCTCGCGTACGCCACACCGGCGTATTCGTTGGTCACCGCGGCGACATAGTCCCCCAGGGCGGAGGCGTAGATCCCCCCTCCCGGGATATAGGCGAGGTGCCCTGCGGAAGCCGCGTTCAGCGCGGGGGTGGCGACGGCCCGTTCGTAGAGTCCGAGGATCTCGCCGATGCCGAGAGACCTCTTCCCGACTCCGACCTCGTCGATCCCCGCCGCCGTCGTGCGGTCGCTCTCGAATGCCGGACGGTCTGGAAGGCCGGCCAGGAATCCCTCCACGTACTCGGCGGTCGCCGCGAGCAGCCGTCGGCGCTCGACACCATCGGGCTCGAGCGGAGCCGCCCGGGCCTCGAGCTCGCGGATCCGGTCTCGAAGTCGGGTGGCGTCCCCCATGTCCGTCGGCGTCACCGCGGCGGCGGGCCCCCGCGGGGCGCGCCCAGCCGTATCACGGGGCCGATGGGTACGCCCCCGCTGGCGGATCCGCCGGGCGGGAGCGGCCGAAACCCGGGGAAGAACGTGGGATACGACCACCAGTTTCCGACCTCGTGGATCACGGTGACCGTCTCGGGGGGCGCCTCGATTTCCTCTGGCTCCGGCGGCATCGGGAGTCGACCGGGGCCCAGTACGACCTCGGCTTCGGACTCGTCCTCCGGGGTGCCGACGACGGTCTGGACGACGCGCGGTCTCAGCCCGAGCGCCCCGATCGTCGAATAGTCGACACAGCCACAGGGTTCCAGCCTGCGATCCTCCTGGAACGCGCGGAGGGCGTTCTCCGTCGCGGGGCCCCAGTTTCCATCGGGGCGGCCCGGCTCGTAGCCTGCCTGGACCAGCGCGGTCTGGACGAAGAAGACCTCCTCCGGAAGCAGGGGATCCAAAACGCGGTGCTCCGTTCGCGCCGGCTCGAGCTGCACGAAGGCGACGACGCGGACGCCCGGCGCACCGGGATCGACCGCCGTCTTCCGGACCGCGCCTGAGATGATCTCGACCTCCTGGGCGGCAGCGGGCAGGGCGGCGCTCAGCGCCACCAGAATCGTGATCATCGGAACAAGCTTCTGGCTTCTCAGTGGGCCTGAAGTCATCTCTTTATCTTGTTTATTTTCAATTACTTGCAGAATTCCACACCGCACGAAGAGCAACCCGGACCGCTCGCGAGCCCCCCTGCCGTCATCCGGGACGCTCTCCGATCCTATGCGGACGTGACCCGGCGCGCGAGACGGGCCGGCGCACCCGAACGCCTCGTCGGGGTAGCACCCGCTCGAAGGAAACCGTAGCTCAACCTCCGGCGGGGTCGGGGTTCCCTCCGTCAGTGACGGTCGCGCACCCATGGGTGTGAACGAGGACCACCCCGCACACGGACGGCCCGAAGGCAGAGGAGAACCGGTCTTGCCAAGCAGCCTGCAGCGACGTCGACGTTCGCGCCGTGCGAACACCCTGCCGATACACATCTTCCTCGGGGTCATCTTCGCCGCTCCGCTGGCGCCGCTCGCCGCTCAGGGACGGGCCACGCGGGTCGAAACCTATGTCAGATCCTTCGCCGACCTGCAGCGTTTCAACGGCGCCGTCCTGGTGGTGGACGACGGCGAGGTCCTCTTCCGGAGAGCCTTCGGCTTCGCGAATGGCGACGGCGAAGACAACGAGACGGACACGCGGTTCCGGATCGCGTCTCTGACCAAGCAGTTCACGGCTGCCCTGGTCATGAAGCTCGTCGAGGAGGGAGCCCTCCGACTCGACGCCCCGATCCGCGAGTACATCCCCGACTACCCGTCGCCGCAGGGCGACCAGGTGACGATTCACCATCTCCTCACGCACACCTCGGGTATCCCGAGCTACACGAACCTCCCCTCCTTCGGGGGCGAGATGCTCGCGGTGCCGATGACGCCGGCCGAGATCGTGGCGCTGACCTGGGAAGACGAACTCGAGTTCGAGCCCGGCACCGACTTCGCGTACGACAACACGGGATACGTGCTGCTCGGTTGGATCGTGGAGGAAGTGACCGGGTCACCCTACGGCGAAGCGCTCGCTGAGCGCGTCCTGACACCACTCGGCCTCGAGGACACGGGCTACGACCACGCGACCTCGCCACCTCCCGGCCACGCGGCCGGGTTCACGCGGAACCTGGACGGGTACGAGCCGGCGACCTTCATCGATCCGACGCTTCCGCACGCCGCCGGAATGCTCTACTCGACCGTCGATGACCTCCACCACTGGAGCCGGGCCCTCTTCGGCGTCGAGGCAGGTCTGTTCGTGGACCCGTCGAGCGCCGAGCGGATGATGACTCCCGAACTCGACGGCTACGGGTACGGACTCGGGGTCGGCTACCGCACCATTGGACGTGAGGACTCGGTGCGAGTGGTGCAACACTCGGGCGGGATATTCGGATTCGCCACGATGCTGCGGGTCTTTCCGGATCACGACCGGATGATCGTGCTTCTCGACAACACCTCCTCCGGGTTGGGGCCGCTGCTCGACGGGCTCACCAACATGCTGTGGGGCGCGGAGGCGGTGTTCCCGAAGCCATCGATCGCCGAGCGGCTGCTACCGATCGTCACGTCCGCCGGCCCCGAGCCAGCGATCGAGCGATACCGGAACTGGAAGCGCACGCGCCCCGATCAGTACGACTACAGCCCGGGCGAGCTCATGCGGCTGGCCCGGCACTTCAACGATCGCGGCGAAACGGAGACGGCCGCGGCGATCCTCGAGGCGCAGGTGGAGGAGTTTCCGCAGATGCCGGTCACGCGATTCGCCCTCTCAGAGCTTTACGCGGAGCTCGGCGACACGACTCGGGCGGTGGGCCACCTCCAGGCCGCGCTTCTGGCGAATCCGGGAGTACCCAACCTCGTCGAGGCGTTGCTGTCTCTGGGCGTCGAGCCGGCGGCGGCACTTCGGCTGCCCGTTCGTCCTCTCGCGCCCGAGGCGATGGCCCCCTTCGTCGGCGCCTACAGGGTCGACCCTTCGACGACTCTCGAGATCACGCTGGGCGATGACGGCCTCACGGCGATGCGAACCGGCGAGTCGTCGTTCCCGCTGCTTCCCCAGGGTGAGACGACGTTCCTCCTGGAAGGCTCGGCGATCCAGTTCGTGTTCCAGCTCGACGGAGACGTCGCGGCGGCCGTCTCAATCCTCGAGTCCGGACAGCGCGTCACGTTTCCACGGCTTCCCTAGTCACGTCGCGGTCGTAGCTTTCGGCATGGAAGCGAACGACCGCGATGTCGAGATCCAGCGGCCGGGCGAGGACCACCCGCCGAAATCCGGGGCGGACCGGGTCGCCGAGGCCGTGGAGGCCCGCGCGCCGGACACCGGTGAACGACCGCTCTTCGTCGGTGTTGCCGGTGGCAGCGGATCCGGAAAAAGTACCGTGGTCGAGCGGATCATGGGCGGTCTGGCCCCCCACCCGGTCACCCTCATCCACCACGACGCCTACTACTTCGACTACGGGCACCTCTCGATCGAGGAACGTGCGGCCGTCAACTTCGACCACCCCGATTCGCTCGAGACGGCCCTCCTGATCGGGCACCTGGACGCGCTCGCCGGCGGCGACCCGGTCGACCTCCCGCTATACGATTTCAAGACCCACACGCGCATGGACCGGAGACAGCCGGCCGCGCCGACCCCGGTCGTGATCGTCGACGGGATCCTGATCCTGGCGGATCGGGAGATTCGGGAACGGTTAGACATCAAGATCTTTGTCGACACGGACTCCGACGTGCGCTTCATCCGGCGTCTCGGCCGGGACATGGAACATCGCGGTCGCTCGCTCGAGTCGGTGGTCCAGCAGTACGAGCGTACTGTCCGACCCATGCATCTGAAGTTCGTCGAACCTTCGAAGCGGTACGCCGATGTCATCGTGCCGGTCGGCGGGACGAACGAGGTCGCCATCGACATGCTCGTGACCAAGCTCCGCGAGGTCCTCTCTCCCGTCCCCTGACCTGTCGGGCACAGTTCAGCCCCCCTCCCACGACTGCTCCGGCGCTCGACGTCCGAGACGTGGCGCCCGCCTTCCGAGCGCTGAATCGCCGCATGTTCTTGGAGCCACAGAGGTTGCCATGCCGCGGGACTAGAGACCGCGTTTTCAGCTTAACCACGGGGGTTGCCGCG
>Ga0224508_10001394_pt1 | contig 21773 bp, 17 predicted proteins | sample SF_Jan12_sed_USG_4_FD_170157 | JGI IMG/M metagenome (GOLD analysis project Ga0224508, IMG submission 170157) | Sediment microbial communities from San Francisco Bay, California, United States - SF_Jan12_sed_USGS_21 | ecosystem: Environmental > Aquatic > Marine > Sediment | place: USA... | reverse complement strand
GGTGACGAGATCGTCATCGCCCCGACGGCGCCTGCTAGCGAGCGTAACAGCCACGAGCAGTTCGACGAGGCCACGATCACCAGCATCAGCGGGAACACGGTCGGCTTGAGCTCGCCACTGAGCTACGCCCATCCGACCGTGAACGGCACCTGGAACGCTGAGGTCCTGAACCTCACCCGGAACGTCCAGATCGAGGGCACCGGCCAGAACACGGCCAGTCCCACCGCCAATGGTCGGGCCCATATCCTCGTGATGTCGACGTCGCCGCAGAGCATCAGGTACGCCCAGCTGCGACACCTCGGTCCCCGTGTCTCCGAGGGCAGCGGCGGCACCGACGGTGTCACGGGCCGCTACTCGCTGCACTTCCACCACAACGGCGACGGATCCCGAGGCTCGCTGGTGGAGGGCGTCGTCGTGCGCAACTCCGGCAACTCGGCCTACGTGCCCCACGCATCGAACGGCATCACCATTCGGGACAGCGTGGCCTATGACGGGTGGGAGAACCCGGTCTGGTGGGATCCGCCAACTCCCCGCAATGGCCCTTCGAGAAACAGCAACTTCACCCACGACAGCGACAGCATCGTCCTCGACCGAATGGTTGTAGCTGGCGTTCAGACCGGCGGCAGCGGTGGCTACCGCATGGCCGGCTTCACCCTGGCCACCGGCACCAACCTCTCGCTCACCAACTCGGTGGCGATCGGGGTTGAAGGCCGGATCCAGACGAGTGGGTTCGGCTGGCTCGAACAGACCAACGTGAACAACATGTGGACGTTCGACAACAACATCGCCCACAACAACGTACAGAACGGCATCTTCACCTGGCAGAACCTCAACAACGAGCACATCGTCAACAAATTCGTCGCCTACCACAACGGCGATGCAGGCATCAGCCAGGGCGCGTATGTGAGTGCGTTCCAGTACTTCGACACCTTCCTGTACTCCAACGGTGAGATAGCACTGGAACAGCACGCCGGTGCGCACAACAACAGGAATGTGCAGCGGACCGACGGCTACACGATGGTCTACGAGAACCTGCAAACGAACGGGCCGCTCGTCGTCCGGAAGCAGGGCGTACCCTCGAGCCGGCCAGTCTTGTTCCACAACTGCAGCTTCAGCCACGTCGAGATCAGGAACGTGGGCGACGGCAACGGCAACCCCGCCAAGCTCGACTTCGTGGACTGCGGCCTGCAGCCCGAAGACTTCCGGATCACCTCGATGGTCGCTGGGTCGCAGATCCGGGTCCAGAACGGTTCGGATGCCTTCAGCATCGGTGCGAATGGGCAGGCGTCGTCGATAGCGGCCTTCCACTCGTGAGCGGCTGACCGGAGCGGGCCTGCGCCGCTGACAACCGGGCCGGATTACCCTCCTCCGGCCCGGTTGTCAGGTCATGTTGGCGTCGATACCGTCACCCGAATGCCGTCGGTCCGGGTGCTGTACATCACGAGCACGCCTCGGAGCGGTTCGACTCTCGTCGGCAACGTCATCGGCCAAGCCGAAGGGTTCGTTCACGTTGGCGAGCTGAATCAACTCTGGTTCCGTCTCGTCGGACGGCCGAGCACGACCTGCGGCTGCGGAGTCGAGTTGACCGACTGCCCGTTCTGGTCGGAAGTCCTCCAGCGGGTCGAGTCGACCCCCGGCTTTCCCGGTCGGGACCAGATGCATGAGATCCAACTCGGGGCGGAGGGGCTGCGCGGCTTCGCCCATCAGAAGCTCGTGGCCGCCGATCGCGGGTACCGAGAGACGGTCGAGCGGCTCTACCAAGTCATCTCCGAGCTCTGCGACGGGCAGGTCATCGTCGACTCATCGAAGAAGGTGGGCTACGGCGCGATGCTTCCCTCCGTCCCGTCACTCGACGTGCGGTTCCTCCACCTCATCCGGGACCCACGGGGTATGGCAGCCTCGCGGACTCGGCGCTCACGAGCCGAACGAGGTGCGCTGCTCCGAGTCAGGTCATTGCTGGCCGATTCGGCCCGCTGGGTGGGCTTGAATCTCGCAGCTGAGTCTCTCGCCAACGAGCAAGGCGTGAGGGTGAACTACGAGGCGTTCACGGCCAATCCGAGGCCGGAGATCGAGCGGGCGCTGGCGCTCTTCATGCCCGACGCCGACCTCGACGCAATCGTCGACGGGAGCACCGTTCACCTGCAACCCACTCACACGGTGTGGGGCAACCGATCCCGCTTCACGACCGGGGCGGTCGAGATCGTCGACGATCAACGGTGGACCACCGAGCTGTCGGTATGGGAGCGCCGCCTCGCCACCGGACTGCCCCGTCCCTTTCTTGGTCGGTTCGGCTATTCGGTAGAGGCGCCCTCCGCGCCTGTCGGTTCGAGCTCGACGCCCTGAGAGACGCTCGCCCGGTAGTCCGGGCCGACCGATGTGTCGGAGCCGACGGATAGGTCTGAGCCGATCGATCTTCGTTGGTCCCGCCGTCCGGCTCGTTGCAGACCGTGCCTCGTCTGGACCACCGGTTCGATCGGGATCGAGAGCATGACGACGGCGATCGGGAAGACTTGCGTCCGTTGCCGAGCCAAGATCCCGAAGTTCGCTATCGCCGCGAACGCAAAGGCGAAGGCGACGGTGTACAGCACCGCGAAGCCGACGTAGGGGCGCTTGATGATCGCAGCTGGCAGCCGGAGCAGCCGAGCCGCGTTCCACACGAACAACCCGATGAGGAACGTTCCCTCCAGCGCCGTGAACATGGCGGCCAGGTTCCGAACCTCGAACAGGAACGGCCGGAACAGCACAGTGACAATCGCCAAGAGCAGCCCGACCGGGGAGGCTGGGTCGACCGGGGTGAACTCGGACCCACCGGTGCCAGACCGCTCCGTCGTCTCCTCGAGCGCTTGACCGATGTTGAGCCCCTCTTCGAGATCGAAGAAGGACTGCAACCGGTTCAGCAGGATGCCAGCCAGCGCAGCCATCACGAGGAGCGCCACGATCCTCTTCGCCGCGCCGCTCGACTCGCCCTTCGTTCGGCGAAGGATCACAGCGGACGCGAGGCCGACTACGTAGATGGCGGCAACGTGGGGCCGCACGACCGCCATGAGCAAGCAGGCGATCCCGATGGTCACGTACCCGAACCGCCGGTACACGATGAGCCGAGCAAGCCCGTAGGCGCCGAGCCCGATCGCCATCGTCATCCATGCCTCCTTCCCGATACTCGAGGGCCAGAAGACCATCGAGGGGAGGAAGAACAGCAGCAGCACGTACCGGCGTCGGAGCCCGTCGGGCATGGCGATGCTGAAGGCCCGATAGAAGAAGTAGAGCCCCCAGAACGACATGAACGAATAGATCACGTAACCGGCTGTGATCGACGGCGTCACGAACGTGTAGATCACGGCGGTGAACACCCGGATGAAGATCGTCCCGGGTCCACCGGTCGAGGTGAACTGTTCCAGGATCGGCCCGTCGAAGATGAAGGAGCGGAACTCGGTGGCGACATCGGTCCCGATGACGCTGTACACGACGGCGTCGGCGTGACCGATCAGGAACTCTCCTGCATAGTACCGTGCGAACGCTGCAGCCAGCTTGGCCGCCAGCCCGAGAATGACGAGTCGCCGTATCACCGGATCGCTCTCGACTTTCTCGAGACCTCGGCGCAGGAAGGGAGCGGTGATCAGGAACAAGATCGGGGCGAGCAGGAAACCGCCCCAGAGCTCATAGGTCTCGTTCGCCGTGTACCACGCGAAGAACAGCAGGTAGAGCTGGATCAGAACCAGCCAGACGACGATCCGGAGGTTCCGAGCAGGGTCGGCCCGATCCTCGGGGCGGGGAATGGGCGGTAACCAAGGCCGACGGCGTCCGGCGACTGGGAAGGTCGAGCCGTCGCCAGCGGCCGGTGAGACCAGCTCAGGCCGGCCCCTGGCGACCCTTAGCTCGGTCACGGTCGAGGTCCAGGCCGGGGCCACGACATCGACATCGAGATCGCCGCCGGGCTGTCAGCCGTGTGCTGCACCGCTGGTGCCGTTTGTGCGATCGGATCGCCAGAGCGCGCTCGTCAGGCCGTCTTCGGTTTCGTCCTCGTCGAAGAGATCGAGATCGACGGGATCCTGCTGCACGGCCTCCGGCAACGACGTCGCTACGAGCTCGGTGGCCGCGGCCGCGCTGGCGGCGTGGTCGCCGTCGGTGTCGGACCCGGTCGAGGCGGTCGAGGCGGTCGACGCGGTCGTGGAGTCGAAGGGCTCATCGCTCAGGATGTCGCTGATGTCCGGCACGGCGGCAACGACCGAGGTCTCCTTGGCCTCGTCGGACTCGGATCCGGCGTTCGCGGTGGCTGCCGGCACCTCGGCCGCTGCTGCAGGCTCGGTCTCGGCAGCGGTTGAAGCGGGCCGGAGCGATAGCGGGCTGGTCGGATCGACGTCGACCTGCACCGCTCCGTCTAGCGAGGACCCGGCCGCACCGTCGGCCGAGGGCGTCGCCAAATCCGCCACCTTTTCCTGCTCGTCGACGGTAGGGGTCTCGTCGACCGAGTCGGCAGGAGTCGGCTGCGGCTCGACGGCCACGTCGTCGCCGCCTATCTGCACTGGCTCGTCGGAGGCAGCCTCGTTTGACCGGTCGGTGCGCACGAACTGACGCAGGAGCGAGCTCTTCGACAGGAGGCGCCGGAGCGAAGTGCGCCTGTACACGCCGCGCTGTTGGATACCGCTGGTGGAGCCGACCAGCGCAACACCGCACACCGGCGCTTGGATCCGCTCAGCCGTCTCCCTGCTCCACTGGGCCTCCTCGATGGTGGTGGTGCCGACTCTGGCGACGAGCACCATCAGATCGACGTAAGGAACGATCTCGTTCACGTCGTTCCCGACGAGCATCGGCGGCGAATCGATGATCACCACGTCGAAGCGCTCCCGGAGCCGCTCGATCACGGGCCGTGCCGCGGCCAACCGCTCGCCCGGGTTCGGCACCTGATGGCCACTGCCGAGCAGCGTGACGCCCCCGACGGACGTGGACACGAGATAGCGGTCGAGGTCGACCTGATCGATCCCCTTCGCCTCCAGCTCATCGACGCAATCGGTGAGCCCGAGCACGCTCGTGACATCGAAGAATCGGTGAATCGTCGGCTGGCGGAGATCGGCGCCAACAACGAGCGCCTTCTGACCTGCGTCGACTGCGGCCACGGCGAGGTTGGCTGCGGTGCTGGACTTCCCGACACCGTCGGAGGCGGACGCGACCAAGATGACGGTCCCCTTGTCGTCCGAGGCATCGTCCGGTACGGCGAGCCGCAGGCGGTGCAGGCGGGCGATGCTCGAGCGCAACAAGCGGTAAGCCTCCGACGCCCGAGCGCCGGGGTCGGCCGCGGTGATGAGCTGGAATCCCCGACGCCGCCACCAGCGGACCTTCGGCACCTCGGCCAAGACCGGCATGTCGAAGGCGGTCTCGGTGTCCTTCCGGTTGAACAGCCTGGTGTCGAAACGGTGGAGAGCGAACGTGAGCCCGATGCCGAGCAGAGCGCCGAGGATCGTCGCCAGGATCAGGCGCGACCGGAACCCGAGGGGCTGGGCCGGCATCGGATCGGCGAAGACCGCAGGAGGACTGGAGACTCGAAGGGGGACCTTCTCGTCGGCCGACAGCGAGCGCAGGGCAGCGGCGTCGGAGATCACGATGGCGAGCGATTCCAGGGCGACGGTGCGTTCGGCGGTCTTGATGAGATCGGGAGAGACCCCGGCCCGTTGCTCGTCCTCGGTCAGCTCCTCCGACAGCACATCGAGCTCCGCGGTCAGGACAGCGATCGTCTCCCTGAGCTCCACCTCGCGGGCGTCGAGCGTTTCGAGCTGGCTGTCGTAGTCGGCGAGCCACAGAGCGGTCGCGTACTCGACGAGGTGGAAGCCGAAACGGTCGAGCGCTTCGACGGCGATCTCCTCGTTCGGCTGGCTCTCGAGCGCGATCGTCATCGTCGAGATCTCGATCAGCTCGGTGACACTGAGCGAGTCGACGAGCCCATCGGTCGTGGTGACCTCGTTGTCGTAGATGTCCTCCCCGAGATCCTCGGCGACCCTGCTCGCGATCTGGGGGGTCTCGGCTACGACGAACGTATAGAACGAGATCGGGTCGTCAGCGTCGCGGTCACTGCGGCTCGAATCTTCGTTGGCCGTCAATGTGAGCGAGCCCGAGTATGTTGCGTCTGATGGCGGACCGGGGCGGCCGACCGTCCACACCGCGAGCACGGCCATGCCGCACGTGAGCGGGATCAGCCACCGGCGACGCCAAATAATCTTCACGATTTCCCGGAGACTCAACTGCACCCTTCCGTAGTCGTAGATCGAGTCGATCTTGAGGAGCGTTCCCTCGGCACTCACACGACGTGGGCCCAGGTTACACATGGATGTCGCTCATCTCCAGGCATCAAACCTGCTCAGCGGCATTGTGCCGTGCGGACGACATTGCGGTGGGCAGGTCCCACCAGCCCTCTTGGCATGTCGAAGAATGTCGAAGGGGCAAGACAGCCCATGCGCGAACACGACCGCAGCCCTATATCCGGCCCGGGGCCAACGGTATCCTCGGTAGCGAGGGACTTGGTCGAGGTGGCGACCACCTACGCCGTGTGACTCGAGTCGGGCGGCGGTCGAGTGGTCGTCCGACCGGCGCCGGGAATGTCGACGACGGAAGGCGATTGATGGGCAACACGCTGCAGGCCAGCATCTGCGAGCTCGCCGAGGCCGAGCCGGGCGCTCGGGCGCTCGCCTTCTACTCGGCGGACAGGTCGTGGGAGTGGATCAGCCGTGGTGAGCTGAGCGCATCCGCCGAGCGGGCTGCCGGACACCTGGCCGAACTGGGCCTTGGCGAGGGTTCGGTGTGCGTGCAGGTGCCGTACAACGACCGGTTCGCGGTCGACGTCCTGCTGGGCTCGCTGGTGCTCGGCGCGCTGCCACTCCTCGTTGCACCACCGGCGATCCAGGGCACCAACTCGAGCCTCCCCGAGATCCTGGACAACATCATCGGTCGCACGTCGGCCCCGGTCGTCGTCGCCGCCGACTCGGTGGCCGACCTCCGCGATGAGCTCACCGCGAAGCACGAGAGCACCCGATTCGTCTTCGGCCCCGGCGAGCTGGCCGACGCTCCGGCGGCGCCCTGGACGATGCGTGACCCCGGCGATCTCGCCGCCCTCCAGCTCACGTCCGGGACGACCGGCTTCCCCCGGATCTGCATGTGGCGCCAACAGAACGTGATGGCGGCGCTCGACGGCATGGCAAAGGCGATGGCCGTCACCACCGATGACGTCTACCTGAACTGGACGCCGCTCTACCACGACATGGGGTTGATGAACAACATCATGCTCTGCCTCACCCGGGGCATCCCGCTGGTCATGATGAGCCCGTTCGACTTCGTCAAGCGCCCTGCGCTGTGGCTCCACGGCATGCAAGACACCGGCGCAACGATCACCTGGTCACCAAACTTCGGGTTCGCGCTCGCTGCCCAACGGATCAGGGATCGCGAGCTCGAGGGCGTCGACCTCGAGCACGTGGCCGGCTTCTGGAACGCGGCCGAGCGCATCCATCACGAGACTATCGTGGCCTTCAAGGAGCGGTTCAGCCCGTATGGTCTGCGGCCAGACGCCATCAAGACCAACTTCGGTTGTGCGGAGAACGTCGGCGGTGCCACGTTCACCCCACCAGGCGAACAGGTGCCCATAGAGCACATCGATCCGGCCGTCATGCACGAGCGTCAGGTGGCGGTGCCTGTCACCGACGAGGCGGCATCGCTACCGGTCGTCGGCTGCGGCAAGGCCCACCCCGGCATCACGATCCACATCCTCGACGACGAGGGCAACGATCTGCCCGAGGGCCACATCGGGGCGCTGGCCCTCGACACCGCCTCGCGCATGGAGGGTTACATGTACGACCCAGAGGCGACCGCCGCCGCCTTCCACAACGGGCTGTTGAAGACCGGCGACCTCGGCTACCTCCGCGACGGGGAGTACTTCTGGACCGGACGGGTGCAGGAGAGGATCGCGATCCGGGGTCGCAAGATCGACCCGTCGGACTTCGAGGCGCCGCTGCTCGCCGTTTCCGATCTTCGGGCTGGATCGTTTGCCGCCTTCGGCCAGGACGACCCCGGGCTGGGAACCCAGCGCATCATCGTCATCGCCGAAGCCCGAGAGGAGCGGTCGCAGCCGGTCGGCGACATCAAGGCCTCGGTCAAGCAGGCGGTCGTCGACGGGCTGGGCGTGGGCGTCGACGAGGTCGTGCTCGTCGCCCAAGGAACGCTCACCAAGACATCGTCGGGTAAGCGGCGGCACCGCCACTTCGCCGAGATGTACCGCCTCGGCCAGCTCGCCGAGTTCGAGGTCGCATGATGTCGTCCTACGACCCGACCGACGGCTTGTTCGTCGCCCAGTTCGAGCGACCGGATGAGCTCGAGCCGATCGACATCGCAACGCTCACCCCCATGCAGCGGGCGCTGACCGTGATCGATGGCACGGTCACCAAGTTCATCGAGGCCTACGCGATGGAGGCGGTCGAGGTCACGACCCTCGGCCAGTCGGTCCAGACCCTGGCCGGCAGTCAGGACTGGCTCGAGGTCGACGCCGGCCGCGATGTGCTCGCCCGCCATGTCACCCTGATCGGGGCCGATTCCAGGATGCTGTATGCCTATGCGGTGTCGCTGACCAACCCGGCCGCCATCCCCCGAGACATCCGGGCGGCAATGGAGGTGCAGGGAGGCAGTGTCGGCCGGATCCTCCTCGGTTCTCGAGTCGAGCAGCGTCGCGAAGTGCTGTGGTACGGACGGGAGTCGCCAGACGGTCTCCCCGACGGGATCAGGGGAGCCTACGACGGCGACCTCCTGACCAGGGCCTACCGCATCATCACCGGCGGCCGACCGGTGATCATGATCATCGAGAAGTTCCCCCTCCGCGACTGCGCCGGACCGCCAGAGCTCCTGGAGACGAGATGAGCCTGCAAGAATCCATCGAAGCACGCCTGGAGCCGGCCGGCCGGGAGCAGATCGGCCAGCTGCAGATCCGCCGGTTCACGCAGCTCCTTGGCGACCTGCTCGGCACCAACGGCTTCTACACGAGCAAGCTCGGCGAAGCAGGGGTTGACTCGCCTCACGCCGTCCGATCGCTCGACGACCTGCGACGGCTGCCGTTCACCACCAAGCGCGAGCTCTCGGACGATCAGGAGTCCAACCCGCCGTACGGCTCGAACCTCACGTTCCCGATCGACTCGTACGTGAAGATCCACCAGACCTCCGGCACCACCGGCGAGCCGCTCCGATGTCTCGACACGGTCGAGTCGTGGGAGTGGTGGGCCGATTGCTGGGCCACGGTGTTCCGGGCGGCGGAGGTGAGCGCCGACGACCGGATCTTCTACGCATTCTCGTTCGGCCCGTTCATCGGCTTCTGGAGCTCTTACGAGGGAGCCCGCAAGATCGGTGCCCTCGCTTCGCCCGGGGGTGGCATGTCTTCGGTGCAGCGGCTCAAGGCGATCTTCGCCAACGACATGTCGGTCCTGGTGTGCACGCCCACCTATGCGCTGCATCTCGCCGAGCTCGCCGAGCAGGAAGGCATCGACCTAGCCAGCTCCCCCATCGAGAAAGCGATTCTCGCCGGAGAGCCCGGCGCCGGCCTCCCGGCGACCAGAGCCCGTATCCAACGGGCTTGGGGGGCCGAGGCGTTCGACCATGCAGGAGCCACCGAGGTCGGGGCTTGGGGATTCGAGTGTCTCGATCGGAACGGACTACACGTCAACGAGGGCGAGTTCATCGTCGAGATCATCGATCCGGACACCACCGAGCCAGCCTCCGAGGGCGAGGTCGTCATCACCAACCTGGGCCGGCCGGGCTACCCGGTGATTCGGTACCGCACCGGCGATCGAGCCCGCATCGAGACCAGCCCCTGCAGCTGCGGGCGGACCTTCGCCCGCCTCGACGGGGGCGTCATCGGTCGCGTCGACGACGTGCTCATCGTTCGCGGCATCAACGTGTTCCCGTCGGCGATAGAGAACATCATCCGCTCGATCCCCGGAACGGGCGAGTTCGCCGTCGACGTCCGGCGCTCCAACGAGCTCGATGAGATGACGATCAGGGTCGAGGCGACCGCGGCGAAGGAGGCCGACGTGGTCGCCGACACCGAGACGGCGATGCGCAACGCGCTGAACCTTCGGGTCAGGGTCGAGCCGGTCGAGCACGGCACGTTGCCGAGGTTCGATCTCAAGGCACGGAGATTCACCGATCATCGCTGACCGCACCCTCCCCTACCGGCCGCCACCGACCGCGGGCCCTCACCCGAGCTTGGCCTCGACCAAGCCGGTGACGGTCTTCACCGACGCGAAGTTCTGGGCCGAGACCTCGTCGGCGTCGATCGTGATGTCGAACTCGTCCTCGACGAGACCGACCAGTGTCAAGATCCCCATCGAGTCGATCAGCTCCAGCAGCGGGGTGTCTTCGGTCAGCTCGACACCGGGTTCGAGCAGATCGGTGGTGAGGCACTCGTGGATGATCGCGCTGACATCTGACATGGTTGGTGGTTCCTCTCCCCAGGTTGGCTCGGGTGCGACGTCGACCAAGAGTACGCCCGAGTCCGATCACCGAGGCACCTGCTCGACGAGCGAGGGAATGATCCACCGATGACGAAGCCCACTCGCAGGCTCGAGGTCGCCGGCGGGCCGGCTGCGACCCGGGAAACCGCAGAGCTGGTCGAGACGGCGGGCTTCGACGATTCCGGACGGCTGCTCATCCGGACCGTCCCCCGAAGCCCGTCGATCGGCACGGTGGTGTTCGCGTCGTCGCTGTTCGCCGAGTTGCAGCAGAACTATCGCCGCGAGGTGCTCCTGTCGCGGGCAGCAGCTGCGGCCGGCTTCACGGCTGTACGCGTCCACTACCGCGGCGTCGGCAACTCGATCGGCCCGCCGGTCACGCCGACGCTGGACACGATGGCCGACGACATCACCGACGTGATCGGCGACTCGGGTGACGGCCCGGTCGCCATCGTGGCCACCCGGCTCGGGGCGCTGGCGGCCGCACGGGTACGGCGCAAGCTCGATGTCCCGATCGCCCTGTGGGAACCCGTCCTCGACGGTGGGCGCTGGGTCGAGGAGGTCGTCAAGGCCTGCGTCGCCCGGGAGGTGGCAAAGGGCGGGGGCGCGACCGCCGACGAGATCCGGGGCCGGTGGGCCACCGATGGGGCGGTGTTCGCCCTCGGTGAGGTCGTGCCGGCTGTCTTCGTCGACGAGGTGGCCGACACCAGCCTCCTCGACATGATGACGGGCTCAGCTCCGGTACTCCTCATCCAGATGGCCCGGAGCGACCGCGTGCGTCCAGCCGTCGAACGGGCACGCAGCGGCTTGGCCGATCGTGGGATCGATGCCGAAGTGCTGTCGATCGTCGGTCACCAGGTGTGGTGGCTGAAGGTCGGCGGCGACCAGTTCGTACCGATCGAGCGGCAAGAAGCGACGACGGTCCTGAATCAAGGCGTGCTCGACTGGCTCAAGAGGTCGATCACATGACGATCGTCGACCGGCCAGTGTTCGTCCCGTTCGGCGACGAAGCCCTCTTCGCCATCGCATCCGAGCCCGACACCGCCGGCCCCCATGGCGTGGTGCTCCTGCCAGCAGGCGGCCACACGTTCACGCCGCAAGGCAATCGCTGGGCATTCGACTTCGCCCACCGGTTGGCGGCGGCAGGCTTCCCGACCGTCAGGTTCGACTGGCAAGGCATCGGTGACAGCACCGGAGTCGTGGAGACCTTCACCCTGCACCAACCGGCGACGACCGAGGCCGAGGCCGCCTTGTCGATCCTCGATACCGAGTCGCGGGTGCTCGTCGGCCAGTGCTATGGCGCCAGGACCGCCATGGCCATGGCCGACCGGACCGAGGGCATCGGGGGTGTTGCACTTCTCGCCCCGCCGGTTCGGGACTTCGCAAGAGGCGACGGTACGGCCACCCGTCAAGCGTATGAGCTGTCGACCCGGGACTTCGTCACCCAAGGGCTCAGACGACTCAGCCCGTCGACGCTGATCGACCGGGCCCAGCTGGAGCGGATCGGCCGCGTCGGCCGCACCTTGGTCCGAGCCAAGTGGCGGCAGCTCACCGCCCGGTTCCGGGCTCCTGACCCGACCCCGTGGGTGAGCGAGGCGTTCCTGTCACAACTCGAGGGGCTCGTGCGGTCGGGAGTCCCGACCCTCCTCCTCTACGGGGAGGAGGAGAACGACTACAAGGAGTTCGACGAAGCCAGGGCGGGCAAGCTCGGCGAGCTGCTCGAGCGGGGTTCGTCGACCGTGACGATCGAGGTCGTCCCGGGATCGGCCCATGCGGCCGAGACCGTCGAGATGCAGCAGCTGGTCGTGTCGAAGGTCGAGGAGTGGCTCGTCGGGTTGGAAGCGCCAGGGGCTGCCTGACCAGCGCGGGCGTTCGCTGTACTGTTGGGCAAGGTCGACAGTGTTTGGGATGTCCGGTTTGGGATGTCCGGTTTGGGATGTCCGGTTTGGGATGTCCGGTTTGGGATGTCCGGTTTGGGATGATCGGTCCTCCATTTTGGATGACGGCGAGCAGCGGCGGTGTTGAGAGGGAATGGGCAGAACATTGACCGATCGTCACCGGCGCTTCGGCTTTGCGACGTTGCTCGCATTGCTCCTCGCGTTTGCCGCCTGCTCCTCGGGCGACGGTGGCAGCGGGAACGAGGCGGACGGGGAGGAGCCGAGCGATGCGGGCACGGTGGCCGTCGATCCCGACGAGGTGGCGACGACCGTCGGCGCCTCCGACGACGACACCGGCGGCGGGCAGACCGAGTCGGTCCCCGACGATGGCCAGCCTGTCATCGATGCCGATACCCCGCTCCTGGAGACCGGCCGGGTGGTGGCCGCCGATCTGGCCGGGCCGACGGCCGAGCTCGTCACGCTCCAAGACGAGCCCTACATCGGGGCTGCGGTCTACCCTCGACCAGACTACGAGGGGAACCCCTGGTCGCAGTGGGGTCAGGGCATCGCTCTCGCCGACGGGCGGGTCATCACGGCCATTGGCGATCATCTCGGAGCCGACGGCAACTCGTACCTCTTCGTCTACGACCCGGAAGCCAGCGCACTGACCCGTTTCGCCGACGTCCTCAGCGCCCTCGAGCACGAGTCGGGCAGCTGGGGCTACGGCAAGGTCCACGGCCAGATGGTCGACGGCGGAGACGGCGGCATCTACTTCAGCACCTATTGGGGGACCCGGCGGGGGCTGACGTTGGACGGGAGCTACGACGGGGACGTGCTGTTCCGGCTCGATACCGAGTCGCTCGACCTGCAGCCCGTCGTCGTTCCGGTTCCCGGCTTCGGTATACCGTCGCTGGCCGGCGACGGCCGAGGGCGGGTGTACGGCGAGGCTGTCGATCCGTTCCTCGACCCGGCCTCCTATCCCGGCGGCGGGTTCTTCGTCTACGACGTCGCGTCCGGCGAGGTCGCAACCTTCGAACCCGACCCCGCCCATGCCGGCTTCCGCAACGTGATGATCGGCCCGGACGGGCAGGCGTTCTACGCCAACGAGGACGGCGGCTTGTTCACCTACGATCCGACGAGCGGGTCGATCTCGGTCACCGAGATCGACTTGGGTGCCGATCTCCGGGCTTCCACGTCGGCCGCCAGTGACGGCACGATCTACGGTGTCACCGACAGGCCGACGTTCGAGTTCTTCGCCCTCGACCAGGACGGTCAGCTCGACATCCTCGGAGCCACGCCGGCTTACACGACCTCGCTCGCCCTCCTCCCCGACGAGTCGGGGTTCCTGTTCGTGCCCGGCGCCCACGGGCAGGCCTCGGAGATCGGCGCCCCGCTGATCGCCGTCGACTCTCAGACCGGCGAGCAGACGACCCTCGTCGAGCTCGCCGAGCTCGTGAGCGACGAGTTCGGCCTGGTGCTCGGGGGCACCTACAGCGTGACGGTCGATCGGGAGCGTCAGCTCGCCCACATCGGCTTCAATGCCGGCTCGCAGCGCGATCCGTGGGGCGAGGTCGTGTTCGTCGTTGTCGAGCTGCCGTGATGCCTCGCATGCGGGTCTTGCTCATGCTCGTGGCTAGCGTTCTCGTAGGCTGCTCCGGCACGGCCTCGGACACCGACGCAACCGGTGATCCGGCTCCGGCCGCGACGAACCGAGACGCTGGCACTGCGGTGGCGGTAGGTGATGACGAGGCGGCGTCGACGTCGCCGACGACCACCCCACCGGCCACGCCGGTACCGGCCCCCGGCGGTCCGGGCCAGCTCGTTGACGCCACCACCTCACTCGGGGTCGAGACCGCCTTGGCCGGCATCCGGGGCCATGCGGTGGCCACCGCCGACGTCAACGGCGACGGTTGGAGCGACCTCTTCCTCGGGACGTTCGCTGACCGGCCGATCGAGAGCTATCGCTTCTTCGGTGCCGACGGCCCGGCTCCCGACCGGCTGTTGCTCGGCTCGCCTGACGGGTTCGTGATCGACGAGTCGTTCGAGGGTCGGCTCGGACGCACCGCCGGCGCGCTGTTCGACGACCTCGATGACGACGGCGACCCCGACCTGATCGTGTCCCGCAACGTCCGCGACGTCGAGCGCGGCTCGGCCCCGAGCGAGGTCTATCGCAACGATGACGGCTCGCTGGTCGCGCTGGCGGTCCTGGACGAGCGGAGCGGCGGCCGTGCCGTCGTCGCCACCGATTTCGATGCCGATGGCCTCCGCGACCTCGTGCTGGTCAAGGACCGCTGGTCGGGCAGCTCGACGGCCCTGTTCCGCAACGAGGGCGACCTGCAGTTCCGCGACGTTACCGATGAGCTCGGCTTCCCGGGCGACGTCGTCGGGCTCGGCGCCGGGGTGGGCGATCTCAACGGCGATGGGATCGACGACCTCGTCGTCGGAGGCTCGAACCGGTGGTTCCTCGGCACCGGCAATGGCTTTCGCGAGGGCGAGGCTTCACCCCTTGCATGGGAGCTGCACAACAACGAGGACGATCCCGCCCACGTCATCATCACCGATACCAACGAGGACGGGCACCTCGATGTGCTCATCGGACAGCACTTCAACAGCACCGTCGACTCCGACATCCCCGAGGCGGTCAAGGTCTTCCTCAACCGTGGCGGCGACGAGCCAACCTTCGACGACGTCACCGAAGCGTCCGGGATGCCATACCTCAGCACGAAGTCGCCGCAGATCCTCCTGCTCGACCTCGACGCCGATGGTCGCCAGGATCTCGTCACCACGGCGTCTACGAGCACGGCCGATGACGAGCGTTCACCGGTGCTGGTCATGCATCGCGGTGTGGTCGACGGTCGACCGGACTTCGAATCTCCGGGGGTCGAGACCGGGCCGCACTACTGGATCGATGCCGTGACCTTGGACGCCAACGGCGACCAACGACCGGATGTCTTCTTCGTCGAGTGGGAACCGTCCCTCGGATCCCGGCTCTTCCTCAACCTCCCCGCCGACTGACGACTCCGGGACGAGCCGGTGGCGGCCTGCGAGGGCCGTGGGTCGACACCGTGCCGCAGAGCTAGGGTTCGAGCATGAGCGACTTCGGTACTTTCGGTGACCTCCATGTGACGGTCGATGACGCCTACGTGGCAACGGCGGAGATCAGGCGACCGCCGAACAACTTCTTCGACCTTGCCCTGATCGACTCGTTGGCCTCCGCCTTCGACGCTCTCGACGCCGACCCGAGCTGCCGGGCGATCGTGCTCTGTTCGGACGGCAAGCACTTCTGCGCCGGTGCCGACTTCGGAGGCCGGAGCGAGCAGGACCAGGCCGACGTGCCGACCAACCCCGACGGCTCACCGCGCCATCTCTACGACGCTGCGGTCGCGCTGTTCTCGACCAAGACGCCGGTCGTGGCCGCGGTTCAGGGCGCCGCGGTCGGTGGCGGGCTCGGCCTGGCCTGCATGCCCGACTTCAGGGTCGCAGCGCCCGAGGCCCGGTTCACCGCCAACTTCGCCCGCCTCGGTTTCCACCACGGGTTCGGCCTGACCGTCACCCTCCCGGCACTGGTCGGGCAGCAGCGGGCGCTCGAGCTGCTCTACACCGGGCGCCGGATCAAGGGCGACGAGGCGGTCGCGATCGGGCTGGCCGACCGGCTGACCCCCCTCGGCCAGGTCCGCGCCGCCGCCCACGAGCTGGCGGCCGAGATCGCGGCGTCGGCCCCGCTGGCCGTCGCGTCGATCCGCGAGACGATGCGGGGTGACCTCGCCCAGCGAATCCGCGACGCGACCGACCGGGAGCTGGTCGAGCAGGACCGGCTCCAGCGCACCGACGACTGGCGGGAGGGAGTGAAGGCGATGGCCGAACGTCGCACCCCCAACTTCACGGGAACCTGACGCCCGTCGTGACCTCTTCGCCGAGCCGAGACGTAGAACCCGGTCGGGAGCCCTGGGACCCGGCGAACGGGCTCCGGGTCGGCATCCTCGCCGGAGGGGTGGTTGGGGCGGTCGTCGCCGTCGTGAGCGGCGTCGCCCACTTCTGGGTCGTGGCGTTGGGCGGCGTGATCGGTGGAGGGATCGGCTGGTGGTCGGAGCGACGCAAGCAGCCTCGTCGCTGAGCCCGGCCCGGCGGCAGGTCGGGACCTCCGCCCCTGCCCCCGCCGGGGGCGCTGTGTCACGTTCGGGTCAAAGCGAGCATCGAGAGGAACCGGATGACGACGGAACTCGTTCCTGCCCGCCGGATCGAGATCGGCGGTGCGTTCTCCTACGGATGGCGCAAGCTGATGGCCAATCCAGCACCGTGGTTGCTGGTGGCGGTGGTTGGCCTCCTGACCGGCGCCGTGTTGAGCTGGCTGTCGCAGCTGACGTCGAACTCCCCCGGCAGCCTGATCTTCGGCTTGGCCGAGTTCATCGTCAGCAGCGTGGTCGGTTTCACGTTGCTCTCGATGGCCCTCGATGCGGTCAACGGCCGCACCGTCCGGATCCCGGACTACGGTGACCGGCTCGACGCCATCGTCACCTACACGGTCGCAACGTTCCTGTACGGTCTCGGGGTCGCGTTCAGCCTCGTGCTGCTCATCGTGCCCGGGATCATGTTCGCCGTGGCGTACTACTACTACGGCATGATCGTGGTCGACACCGGGGCGGACCCGATCACCGCGCTGCGAGAGGCCCGCGCCCTCAGCAAGGGCCACCGTTGGCCGATGTTCGGCGCCGGTCTGCTGGCTATGGCCATCACCCTGCTCGGTCTGATCGCCTTCGGCGTCGGCATCCTGCTTTCCATCCCGGTCACCAGCCTCGCTGCAGCGCACATCTACCAGCAGCTACGAGGCCGACCGGTGGTCGACGAGACCACCGGTCGGTAGCGTCGCTCAGACTCAGGTCATGACCGATCTGTTGGTGGCCAAGGGTGTTCGGAAGGTCTACCGGACTGCGGCCGGTGAGGTCGAGGCGCTCCGTGGCGTTGACCTGACCGTCGCCGAGAGTGAGTTCGTCGCCGTGATGGGCCCGTCGGGATCGGGCAAGACCACGCTGCTCAACTGCCTGTCGGGGTTGGACGACATCGACAGCGGAACCGTTCGGCTGAACGGCAAGGTCCTGCACGAGATGAGCGACGCCGAGCGGACGAGGGATCGGGCCGAGTCGATGGGCTTCGTCTTCCAGGCCTTCAATCTGATACCCGTCCTCAGCGCCGCCGAGAACGTCGAGTTGCCGCTCCTGCTCGCCGGGGCCAACTCCTCGGAGGCCAGGACGCGTGCGATCGAGACGCTGGGCCGAGTCGGGTTGGGCCACCGCGTCGGCCACCGCCCACCGGAGCTGTCGGGGGGCGAGCAGCAGCGGGTCACGATCGCTCGCGCCCTCGCTGGCCGGCCGGCCCTGGTGTGGGCTGACGAACCGACCGGTGCTCTGGACTCCGAGACCGCAGCCGAGGTCATGGACCTGCTCTGCGAGCTTCACGCCGAAGGTCTCACCCTGATCCTGGTCACGCACGACGCAGCGGTCGGAGCGCTGGCCGCCCGCCTCGTTCGCATGCGGGACGGCCGGATCACGGCCGACGATCGGCTGGCGGCCGCCGCCAGGCGTCCCGCCGCACGCTAGTGGCCATCTGGCTGGCGGCGCTGCTCTCGGTGCCGTTTCTCGCCATGCTCGTCGGCTCGTCGACGTTGCGACGGCTCGCGACCCGCAATGTTGCCCGTCGGCCGGTCGAGGCCGTGCTCGTCGTGGCAGGCTCTCTGCTCGGCACGGCGATCATCACCGGTTCGCTCATCGTCGGCGACACCATCGATCGATCGATCCGAGCCAGCGCCTACGACCAGCTCGGACCGATCGACGAGACCGTGTCGGTCCACGGGCTCGGCCCGGGAGCCGATCTGGTCGCCCGGTTCGAAGGGTTCTCGTCGCCCGAGGTCGACGGGGTGCTGTCGTTCGTGACCGCCGGAGCGTCCGTCGTGAACACCGGGCCCGGAGGCGGCACCCAGCCACGGGCACAGCTCATCGAGGTCGACTTCGACGAGGGCCGATCGTTCGGTCCCGACCCGACGATCACCGGCCTCGACGGCACAACGCCCGCCGCCGGCACGGCGGCCATCACCATCGACCTGGCCACCAAGCTCAACCTCGACCCCGGGGATGAGATCTCGGTGTTCGCCTACGGTGAGCGGCTCGGGCTGACGGTCGACCGGGTCGTCGACCGCCGGGGAGTGGCTGGTTACTGGACCATCGACGGCCGCCAGCAGTCGTACAACGTCCTGGTCGGTCCCGGAACGATCGCCTCGCTAGCCGTCCCAGCCGCGCAAACCCAGACGGCCGAGGATCCGGCGCTGGTGCCCCCAGAGGTCGTCGTGGCGATCTCCAACGTCGGCGATGTGGAGAGCGGGGCCGATCGGACCGATGCTGCGACGACCGACGTCAACCGCATCGTGGGCGATCTGTCGCTCCAGGCAGTGCCGGTCAAGCAGACACTACTGGACCTGGCCGAAGAGAACGCCTCCGGGCTGAGCCAGCTCTACTTCACCGTCGGCATGTTCGCCGTGGCCGCTGGGGTGATGTTGCTCGTCAACATCTTCGTCATGCTCGCCGACGAACGCCGCTCCGAGCTCGGCATGCTCCGGGCTCTCGGCATGCGGCGGGCACCGCTCGTCGGTGCCTTTGCGCTCGAAGGATGGCTCTACGCGGTGGCGGCAGCGGCGGTCGGTGCGATTGCCGGCATCGGTGTTGGCTGGTTCATCGCCCGACGAGCCGACGCCATCTTGAGCCAGGGCGAGGAGACGACGGCGCTGACCATGGAGTTCAGCTATACCAACACCACCGTGCTCACCGGCTTCGCGATCGGCTTCGCGATCGCGCTCGCCACGATCGTGCTCTCCAGCGTCCGGACTGCCCGGTTCAACATCATTCGCGCCATACGCGACGTCCAGGAGCCACCGCGGGTCCGGCCCCGCCGCCGCTATGCCCGGGCGGGCCTCGCAATCGCCCTCCTCGGCGCCGCCTACGGAATCGTCGGGTTCACCGGTCCCGACGGCTACGGCCTGATGCTCGGCCCATCCCTCGCTGTGGCCGGTGTGGCGCCAACGTTCGCCCGGCGCTGGTCGGCCCGTGCGGTCACGACGACGGCCGGGGCCGCGATCTCGATCTGGGCCGTGATCGCGATCCCGATCTTGGGGGCCCTCGACGTGACCATCGACATCCCGGTCTTCCTGGCCCAGGGGCTGACGTTGACCGCCGCCGCTGTAGCCGTGGTGACCGTGCAGCAAGGAGCGATCGGGTCCGGCATCTCCCGCCTGACCGGCGGTGCGCTGCCGGTCCGGCTCGGTCTCGCCTACCCCTTGGCTCGAAGCTTCCGAACGGCCATGACCATCGGCATGTTCGCGATCGTCATGCTCACGCTCGTCTACATGAGCATCCTGTCGTTCATGTCCGAGGGCCAGAGCGACACCTTCACCGACAACCTCTCCGGCGGTTTCGGCGTCATCGCGACGTCGAGCCCCTCCAATCCCGTCACCGCCACCGAGCTTGCCTCGCTCCCTGCGGTCGATGGCGTCGCGCCGCTGAGCTACGTGTTCGCCGACTTCACCGTTGGCACCGACGCGCCGGCCGGCTGGCCGGTCACCGGGTTCGGACCAGAGCTCGTCGCCGCCCCTCCGACGCTGATCGATGGAGGGTCGTATCCAACGAACGAAGCGGCCTGGCGAGCTGTCCAGGCCGATTCCGGCCTGATCATCGTCGACAACAATTTCCTGGCGACCGGTGGAGGGCCGCCCGACAGCCCCGTGGAGATCGGTGACGAGGTCGTGATGACCGATCCCCAGACGGGACAGGGGCGGCGGCTGACGGTAGCCGCGATCGCCGAGGACGACTTGGTTGCGAACGGCGCGTTCGTCAGCGCAATCGGGCTCGTCGAGCTCTTCGGCGAGCGGGCCACCCCTTCCCGCTTCTACGTCTCGGCCCCGGAGCCCGACCTGGCGGTTGGCGCCATCCGCTCGGCCTTCACCGAGAAGGGAGCCGACGCTACGACGGTCGCCAGTCTCGTCGACTCGATCCTGGCTCAGAACAGCAGCTTCTTCACGCTCATGCAGCAGTTCGTGGGGGCGGGCCTCGTCATCGGCGTCGCGGGGATAGGGGTGATCATGGTCCGAGCGGTACGGGAGCGACGGCGTCAGGTCGGGGTGCTCCGCTCTCTCGGGTTCCCCATGGCCGGCGTCGGCGAGGTGATGCTGTTCGAAGCGGGCTTCATCGCACTGGAGGGCATCGTCGTCGGGGTCGCCATCGCTCTCGTCGCCTCCTACGGCTTCACCGCCGCCGGTGCTGACTGGGCCGACGGCATGACCTGGGGCGTGCCGATCGGCGAGGTCGCGCTCATCGTCGCGATCGCGATCGGCGCCACTCTCGCGGCGGCCCTGTGGCCGGCCCGCCGAGCCGCTGGCATCCAACCGGCGGCCGCATTGCGCATCGCCGATTGACCGATCCCAGCGTCGGGGCCGTCCCGGAATGGCGCAGCCGGCCGGTGCCCGAATGGACGCATCGGTACGGCTTTGATGCAGGATGGCTGCGTGAACGCAGAGGAGACCGAGCAGCCGATAGCAGACGTCTGGGCCAACCACTGGCCGAAGGACCTCTTCTCCGCCTACCCGCCGATGCAGGAGCTCTACGACCGGATCGGTCTGGCCGAACGTTCCCGGCTCGACGACCGCCAGCTGCTCGACGAGATGCGTCGCGCCGGCGTCGGCCGCGCAGTGGTGTCGGCGACCGCGGTCGAGGGCTGGGAGCGGACCAACGAGGCAACGATGGCGTTGTGCACCCTTGCCCCCGACGAGCTGCTCTTCTGCGCCAGCGTCGACCCTCGACGGGGGATGGACGCCGTTGGCCAGCTCCGACGCCTCGTCGACGCCGGAGCGGTGGCGCTGAAACTGCTGCCGTTCCTCTACGATCTCCCGCCAAACGACCGGGCCTATTTCCCGCTGTACGCGACCTGCGCCGAGCTGGCGATCCCCGTACTCGTGCTCACCGGCCACACCCGGTCAAGGCCCGCAACGACGTCGGCCGACCGGGCCATCTCGACGACGTCGCCCTGTTCTTCCCCGAGCTGACCATCATCGCCGGTCACGCCGGCCACCCCTGGACGGAGGAGCTGATCGGGTTGGCGTGGAAGCACGAACGGCTCTATATCGATACGTCGGGTCACCGACCCCGCCACTTCCCTCCGGCCCTGGTCCGGTTCATCGACACCTACGGCCGGGACAAGGTCGTGTTCGGCACCGGCTACCCGATGATCCCGCTGGAGACGCTCGTCGCCGACGCACTGGCACTGGACCTGCGATCGGACTCCAGTCACCGGTTCCTGTGGGCCAACGCCGCCACGATCTGGGGGTGGTCGTGAGCGGCCCGCTGGCCGGCGTCCGGATCGTCGACCTCACGATGTTCATCGCCGG
>Ga0224508_10001393_pt1 | contig 21774 bp, 20 predicted proteins | sample SF_Jan12_sed_USG_4_FD_170157 | JGI IMG/M metagenome (GOLD analysis project Ga0224508, IMG submission 170157) | Sediment microbial communities from San Francisco Bay, California, United States - SF_Jan12_sed_USGS_21 | ecosystem: Environmental > Aquatic > Marine > Sediment | place: USA... | reverse complement strand
ATGCACCGGCCGAACGCCGACGTTCCGATCGACGAAACGCTGCGGGCGCTGGACGACTTGATTCGCGCCGGCAAAGTCCGCTATGTCGGTACCAGCATGTTCCCGGGCTGGAAAATCGTCGAGGCATTGTGGGCGGCGAAGGAGTTCGGTCTCAACCGCTTCGTGACGGAGCAGTGCACCTTTCATCCGCTCGACCGGACAGCCGAGCGTGAAGTGCTGCCGGCAGCCCAGAGTTTCGGCATAGGCGTCGTGACCTGGGGGCCGCTATGCGGGGGCTTGCTGAGCGGCAAGTACCGGCGGGACGACCAGAACGCCGAGGGGCGTTGGCAGGGCGGCACGGATAATTTCGGGCGCCCGGTTACACCAGCAGCCTTCGATCTGATCGAAGCGCACACAGCGCATGCCGCCGACAAAGGTTGCACGCCGTCGCAGTTGGCAATCGCCTGGAACGCTGCGCAACCGGGGATCAGCGCACCAATTATCGGGCCGCGAACGATGGAGCAGTTGATCGATAACCTCGGTGCAATCGGCGTCGAAATGACCGCACAAGATTTTGAACGCGTCGACGCCGTCGCGCCGCCGAAGTCTGTCACCTTGCCCTACTACGATGCATCCCTCGGTGTCGATACAAGACCAAATTTCGGGCGCTGGTGATCATATTGTCAGACACGACAAGTCCGCCGCAGCCCTCGATCATCGGTCCGAAGATCGAGGCCGATCGAGAATTGCCGTTTCACGACAGCCTTGTCCACATGTTCTGGCATGCGGTCGAGGGCCAACCCGAGACGACGGCCGTCATTTATCGCGATCGATCGATCAGCTATCGGGAATTCGGACGCGCAACCAACGGCTTGACGGCATTGATTCGAGGACTTGGGATCGAACCGGGCCCGGTTGTCATCCTGATGCCCAATTCGATCGAAATGGACGTCGCGTTGATGGCTGTCATGAGCACCGGTGCTCAGGTTGCACCGGTCAATCCGTTTTTCACGGTGGCCGAAATGTGCAAGGTGCTCGCCGGCTTCGGCGTCAAGGCGATCATCTGCGACGCGGCGACGCGCGAAAAGGCTGACGCAGTCGCGGCAAAGCTTGATATCGGGGACGTCGTCACGATCGGTGACGGCGGTGAAACGCTCGCGCAGTGGACGAGCGATTCGACGCTTGATGTGCGACCGGACACCATGCCGGGCGCCGACGATCTGGCGCTCGCGATATTCACGGGCGGTTCGACCGGAATACCGAAAGGTGTCAATCACACGCATCGCGGCCTGATGTGGGGGCTCGTCCAACATGTGAGCGTCTGGCCGATTGCTTTCGGCGAGGGCGTATTTCTCAATGTCGCACCGATGTTCCATATCTGGGGGCTCGGCTACGCAACCTGGGTCCCGATATACACCGCCGGAACACTGGTCATGATTCCGAAATACGATCCCGACGAGGTTGTTAAGGGGCTGGCCGAGCATCGAGTCAGTATTTTCGCCGGCGGACCGGCGCCAATTTATCTCGGGCTGTTGACCAGCCCGCTGTTCGATCAGGTCGATTTGTCGGCGTTGAAGTACTGTATTTCGGGTGGTGCACCGTGTCCGGAAGATCTGCATCACGAATGGTTGCGTCGCACGGGATGCCCGTTGCTCGAAGGTTGGGGGATGTCTGAAGGCGCTCCGTTTTGCCTGAATCGCTACGACGGCGAGCGCAAAATGTTGTCGGTCGGCAACCCGGTACCGGAAACCCACGTCGAGATCGTCGATCTCGAAACCGGTACGCAAGTGCTGCCGATGGGCGACGCAGGCGAAGTTCGCGTACGCGGCCCGCAGATGATGACGGAATATCACAACAATCCGGAGGAAACTGCCGGCGCGCTGCGTGACGGCTACATGTACACGGGTGATATTGGTTACGTCGACGAAGATGGCTTTCTGTTTCTTGTCGATCGAAAGAAGGACATGATTTTGGTCGGTGGTTTTAACGTCTATCCGCGGGAGATCGACGAGATGCTGTTCAATCATCCGGCAATTCGTGAAGCTGCGACGGTTGGCATGCATGACAGTCGGCTGGGCGAAGCCGTGGCGGCGTTCGTCGCGCTGGAGCCCGACGCCGACATGGACGAAGAATCCTTCTTTGCCTATTGCAAAGAAAACCTCGTTAAGTACAAGCGGCCCGTCCAGGTCACGTTCATTGACTCACTGCCACGAACCGGGACGAACAAGATAGATAGAATTACGCTGCGAACGATGGCAGCAGAGTCGAGCAATGGCGCTTAAGCGAAATCACTGGCCCGCGGGGCGCGTCGTCACGCTCGAGCACACGTCAAAAGTGCTGGCCGATAATCCGCTCGGTGATCCCAACGTGCGTCTCGTCGATGTCTGGCTTCCACCCCAATATGACCAGTCTCGTGGCCAGGCCCGAGGCAAACGTTTTCCTGTGCTGTTCGATCTCGTCGGTTACACGGGCAGCGGCAGGTCTCATACCAACTGGCGCGCGTTCGATGACAACGTACCGGAACGCGCCGCCAGGCTCATTCATCGCAGGAAGCTCGACCCCTGCATAATCGTTTTTCCGGATTGCTTCACGGCACTCGGCGGTAACCAGTACATCAACTCGAGTGCCGTCGGCCGCTATGCCGACTATCTAACCCGCGAGCTGATTCCTTTGGTAGATGCTGAATTCCGGACTCTGGCGGCACGCGAGCACCGCGGATGCTTCGGTAAGTCCTCGGGCGGCTACGGCGCGATTATTCATGGGATGAAGTACACGCGGTATTGGGGTGCGATTGCCGATCATTCGGGCGATTCTTATTTCGATTTCGTCTACCGCTCTGACTGGCCTAACACGCTTGACGAACTGGCAAAGTATCGGAAGCCGCGTCTGCCCGCGGGCGAGACCGATGCGGCAGCCTTGAGCGCCGTTGGCGATGACGGGCTGGACGATGGCCGCGTCAAACGATTTCTCGATCGTCTCAACAAAAGACCCAATCCAACCAGTGCCGAGGTCCATTGCTTGATGAATCTCGCCATGGCGGCGACTTATGATCCCGACCCCGACGCGCCGAACGGTTTTCGTCTGCCGTTTACGTTCGAAACCGGCGAGCTAATTCCGACCCGCTGGCGGCAATGGCTTAAGCACGATCCGATCAATCTCGTTGCGCGTTATGCGAAGAATCTCAAGACGCTAAAGGGCATCTATATCGACTGTGGTTCGCGTGACCAATACCGCATTCATTACGGCACGCGAGTTCTGTCGGCCAGGCTCAAACAGCATGGCGTCAAACATCACTATGAAGAGTTCGATGGGACGCATTCGGGAATCGATCACCGGATGGATGTCAGCCTGCCGTTTTTGATCGACGCGCTTCGCTAACGCAGTGCAGCGGCCTTTGAACAGCAGTCTGGCGCTTTGACCGCAACGCAAAAGGCGATCTCTCATCCCGCGGCCTACTTTTTCGCAGCCGCGGCCATGGTGATTTATTCGAGCCCGCCGGTCGTCACCCGGTCCGTCAGCATGGACGTGCCGCCGCTTGCCCTGTCGCTGTCGCGTTGGGTGATTGCGGCGGTCATCCTGTTGCCATTCGTATGGCGCAGGCTTCCGCGCGAATGGCCCGATCTTAAAACGCATGGGCGGTCGCTGCTTTTCATGGCGATATTTATGATTATCGGTAGCACGATGTCGGTGCTGGCGGTGTATTACACGACGGCGATCAATGCCGTCCTGGTCAATGCCAGCCAACCGGCTATCACCGCGACGCTCGGCTGGGCGATTGCTGGCACCGTGCTGCTAGGGCGGCAGCGCTTGGGAATTGCCTGCGCCTTTGTCGGCATCGCCATCATGATCGCGCGCGCCAATCCAAGCGTTCTGCTGGGGCTTGATTTCAATGTCGGCGATCTAATCATGTTGCTGGCTGTGATCGGGTGGTCGACCTACGCGGTACTCCTGCCGCGTCGCGACTACACGCCCGATGGTCTGACGCTGATGTTTCTGATTGCGGTCAGCGGCACGCTACTGCTCCTGCCGCCCTACCTGATCGAGTTGGCAGTCGTGGGGCGTTTTGAGTTCACGCGGGAAGTCATCGCGGCGATGCTTTATCTCGGCGTATTTCCGACATTGCTCGCCACGCTTTGGTGGAATCTTGCCATCCGTACCGTCGGTGCAAACCGAACCGCGATCTTCGTCAACCTGATTCCCGTATCGGGTGCTGCGCTCGCCATGGTTTTCCTGGGCGAGCGCATTTTCGTATATCACCTGATCGGCGCGGCATTTGTTTTTGCTGGAATTTACCTGGCCGTCAGGCGGATCTAGCCGCGCGGGTTTAGCTGCCTGTGGCTTCGGCGAACACCAGGTATCGAAGTGGGCCGCCGGCGCTGATGGCGTCGAACGGATAGCAGGTAACCAGCACAAGTAGCGGCGTATCGGCATCGAGACGGAGGCTCGTTTGCCTCGAGTCGACTATCTCTGTTGCGACAACCCGGTAGTGATGAGTGAAGCTGTGACGATCTTCGACGAAGATCTCAGTGCCGACGGGGATCCGTTCGAGAACCTCGAAGTGAGTATCCCGGTGGCCTGCGATAACGCTTAGTCCGCGCTCGCCGGGTTCTGCACTGCCATCCATATGCGACGGTGCGAACGCTAAATTCCGGCCGGACGCGCCGGAGAGTACAACCCATGAGGCGTTCAAACTCGGAATGGAAAGCCGAGAGGCAGGCGATGTGTCCGCCCAGGGCCAGGGTTTCGCGTCGGTTTGTCCCGCCAGCGTTTCGTCCCAGGCACGAGCGAGCAGGCGTTGCGCCATTTCGGCCTTAACCGGAATCCAATAGCCGACCGCGAGCGCTGCTACCGCCGTGACTGACCCGACCAGCAGGCCGTATTTCGCCAGGCGACGCGGCTTGTTCATCGGCTCGATCTGGCGTTGGTCCGCGAAACCAGGAACGAGCCAAGCAATAAGGCGGCGAGCGAGGCGCCGATCAGCCGATACCAACGTGCATCGGTTGCCGTGTTCGGCATGATGCCAAGCAGCGCACCGATTTCAGATCCGGCTGGCTTCATATTGCCGAGGGCTTCGCGAACAAGTTCGGCGTTTCGCGTCAGGCTCGGTGTTTTGTCGACCGCGACCAGGCTGGTATAGGGGCTCAACATGCCATGCGTTAGCGCGACGTCAATCACTGCTTCTCTAATGAGGGTCTCGGCTTCGCCGTCGAGTTTGCGGTCAAGCAAGGATTCAATTTTTCGCCTGGCCCAGATGGATGCGATGCCGGCAGAGTTTTCTGGCGTTACGTCGATTCGCTGCGTCCAGCTGTACGGCCCGACTGTTCCCGTGGCATTCAGGGAAATAGCGTTCGTCAGCGGGCCGAAGGCGCGGGCTGCCACAACGACTGGTTCGCCGCGATAGAGATCGGGTATTCGATCGGGATAGACCTCGAACGCTTCTGGCCAGCTGAGCTCGATATCTTTCAGCGCAACGTGCTCGAGCTTGTCGAACAATACGCGCATGCCGGGTTCGACCTGATCGGCTTCGGCGATATGCGAGTAGGCTCCCCGGCCGAACTGCGCGGCTTTGCGCATGAAATGCGTGTTTGGCGCGGTGCCTATTCCCACGGTGAACAAACGCGCATCCGCCAGGTCCCGTTGAATCATGCCGAACAGTTCGGATTCGTTGCCGACGCTGCCGTCAGTAATGAAGACGATTTGACGCAAGTAGCCGACATTCACCGGTTGCGAGAGTGCAGCCGTGATGGCCGCAGCAATATTCGTTCCGCCGTTGGCACTCAGCGCGCTGACGAATCGGCGCGCTTCCTGCACCGATTGCACCGTCGCTGCAACTGGAGCGGAATAAAGCGTTTGCACGTCGCTATTGAACTCGATCACGTTGAATCGATCGGCGCCGTTCAGCTTATCGAGGCCAGACCGCAGTGCCGATTTGGCTTGTCCGATCGACGTCCCGCCCATCGATCCCGAGGTATCGATAACAAAAATCAGTTCGCGAGCCGTCGGTTGTGGCAATTCCGCTGTCGTCGGCGGCAGGAACATCAACAGCACGTAGCTGTCGTGATCCAGCGTCTCGGTAAATGCCGCGACTCGTGGTGTCTGGTCTGGAACGACACGCCAATTGACAATGAGGTCGCGGTCCATCGCAACCGGGCGGTCACCGGTCGTCAGTTCGTAAACCCGCCCGTCCCAGGTCGATGTCAGCTGATGGCTCGGGCTGCCGATTTCCGACAGCGGCATGCCGGCCTCAACCGATATGCTGATCGTCGCTGAGTGGGTAGCCGAGCCACCTGACGGCAGCATCGGGGGTGTGATTCGGTTGGCGTCGGCAACGCTCGGGGCACGCGCCGGTGCGCGCGGAGCGCTCTGTAAGCCGCGCAGGCCATCCGGAATCGAGCCCGGTGCGTCCGGAATAAACCGTGGCGTCAGCGTCATCGGCAAGCGCAGGGAGAACTCATCCTGGTCGTAGCCTGCCGTCTGCAAGTAGCCGATCTCAATGGCGATCTCCTCGCCCGGTGCAATGTTGGCGACCGAGGTCGTAAACAGGTTGGGCCGCTCCTGTTCGACGAGGCTGGCCTGTTGGCCTGCCGCGCGTGCACGCTCGTAGGTTTGCTTTGCCTGTTCGCGTTCCTGAATCTCGCCTTCGATGCGCCGAGTACCAATCACCATCGTTAGTTCGTCGACGGCCGCGTCGTCGGGCAGCGGAAATACGTAGATGCCTTCGATCCAGGAATCGCTCTGGTTTCGAAAGCGCTGCTTGACCGCCACACGTGCAACGATGCCGAACACATCGATCGAGACCTCGGTTTCGAGGCGCGTCGCCTGTTGGGTCTGATTTGCCGAATTCTGGAAGAAGAGCCCGCTTGCGTCCGGTTCGGGAACTGGTTGAGCGTGGGCGAGGGGTGCAGCGATCAGAATCGCTGCCAGCGCTGTTCGTGGAATCCGCATGGTGTTCTCGCCTTGTGACGTCTCAGGCTTATTTCACGCGTGAAAGTTGGCTGGAAGACGCCAGAATTCGGGCGAAGCGATGCTCAATTCTGGTGAAAGCTGGCAGGACTTGGTGCGCAGGCAGCGTACGCTGTCTGCTGATTCGCTGTTCGCGACTCAGTTGTCAGTTGTCAGTTGTCAGCTGTCAGTTGTCAGTTGTCAGCTGTCAGTTGTCAGCTGTCGGCTGCTTTGGCCGACAACACTAACTCGGGCGAGATCATTTCTTCTTCAACCGCTTCTTCCGCGGCTCGGGTTTCCGCATCGGCCTTAGACTGCTCTTCGGCGCTGGGCGCTTTCTCGCGTACCCATTTCGCGTCGTTCATCAGCGCGTTGATCGTCCCACCTTCAGCTGAGTCGTCCGTTCCGGCGGGGTCATCGATCTGCCAGCCGTCCTCTGACGCTAATTGGCGGCGGAGTTTATTGCGGTCGGATTCGAGCCGGTCGATTTCAGCTTTGGCATCTGTCAGCAGTTCGATCGCGTCTTCTCGTGCGCTATCGAGCTCGGCGACTCTGGCCCGTTGCTCGTCAGCGATATGCTCGGCTGCTTCCGCGCGTACCCGCGCGTCTTCCAATTGCTTCGAGTAACTCTTCTCGAGAATCTCGGCCTGGAACCGAAGTTCATTCACCGTGCTGCGCAAGCTCGCCGAATGCTCGCGCTCCTCTTCGATCGCGCGCTCGAGTTGCTCGACTTTCGCGTCACGCTCGGCGATCGCCGCGGAATCGTCGCGTTCGGCATCTACCGGATGTTCTGAACTGTCAGTGCCCATGTGAATTGCCAGCCTAATCCCCGTTAATTTAAGCGGACGGCAGCTGGGCGGCGCCGAAGTGGATCACAGTCTGGATAGCCTGGCTGCGCCACTTTCGCCGCCGAAATTCGAGAAAGGGCGTGATGATTCGTTGCAGCCACAGCCCTCGGGCACTCGACGGCTGCCGGGCCTGGACAGCTTGTCCACCCGGCAAACGATCGGTCTATCGGTGGGGCATGCGGAATCAGACTGGGTAGCACCGGAGTTGGAGAGGCCCGCACAGCCGGCGCCGACCATCAGGCTCAAACCAGCACCAATGCGGACAAGCCATCGCCCGCGTCCGCAAATTAGAGGATTCATCCGCAAGTCCTCCGTGTCCGATAAACATTCACAAAGGTCATGCTAGGATTAAATAAGTGTCTATACTTCAATACTTAATTATCCTTTCATTCATTTTATTCATACTGAAAATGGCCAGACTACTCCCGTCTCTGAACGCGCTCCGAGTATTCGATGCGGCGGCCAGGCTAGGCAGCTTTTCCAGGGCGGCAGAGGAACTCAGCGTCACCCAGAGTGCAGTGAGCCGGCAGATTCAGCAGTTGGAGCGTCAGCTCGGTGGCACACTTTTTTTGCGCCGGGGGCCTCAGATTTCGCTGACAGAAACCGGGCGTGAGTATCACGGCATCGTTCAGAGCGGGCTTGCGATCATTCGACGCGGGACCCACCGTCTGTTCGGTGCCGAACCCACGCCGTCGATCACGCTGAACACCGTCCCATCGCTTATCTCCAATTGGCTCGTTCCTCGGCTCGCAGACTTTGAGCGGAGTCATCCGCGATTGTCGTTGCGACTATCAGCGTCGACAGCGCTGGTCGACTTTGCGTTGCAGAACGATATCGATGCGGCCATTCGGTTCGGCCGCGGAAATTACCCGGGCCTCGCCGTTGAGCTGCTCGTCGACGATGTGATTTTCCCGGTCTGCAGTCCTGACGTTGCAAGCAAACTTCGAAAACCGGAGGACCTTGGCCGGTTTCGTTTGTTCGTCGAAGATCCGCATTTCGACCTTTGGGGGTACTGGCTCGAGGCTTTCGGAATTGCAGAGCTCGCGCAGTCTGGCAAGCGCTTGAGCGACGACTACAACGTGCAGTTACAGGCCGCAGCGCTAGGTCACGGCGTGGCTCTCGGTCGCGGCCTGCTCGCTGCCGATGATCTGAAGGCAGGGCGGCTCGTTTGCCCGTTCGATAAGACGGTCAGATCGCCGGCTCAGTACTACTTCGTCTGCCCGCCGGAAAGACTCGGCGAAGAGGCGATTCGGCAAACGCTCGACTGGCTCAAGCAGGCGGCTGCCGACACGGTTGCCGGACTGGAAGCGTGGTGCGGAAATTCCGTTTCCTCCGCCAAGGCTGCAGCGATCGGCACGCAGATTTCGATGTCACCGTCGGTCTCCTGGTCGATCAAGTCATGATAGATCGTCATCGGAGCGCCCGATGGTGCCTGTCCTGCGCCGGTGGGGAAGAGTCAAGTCGTTTCGAATATCGTGGCAACGGGTCGCGTCCTGATGCGAGTTTCGTCAACCCGAAGCGGGTAGGCAGCAATGAGTTTGTCCTCAGCAAGAATCTCAGCCGGCATCGGATTGGGGTAGTCGATAGACGCGGGCGCACTGCTGGTCAGCGAAGTGGCAAGGCCGGCGGCGTCGCCGGTGACGATTGCAATCATCAGGTCGTCCGTCTGGAGGTGTTTCTTAATCGCCGCGTTGACCTCGCGCCGGGTCAGATCCTTTATCGTGTGGCGAAAATTCTCAAGGTAACCCGCGCCAGCTATGCCATAGAACGCATCGTCGATGCGATAGCCGAGTCTATCGCTGGTCGTCGGCGCGAAATGCGTTGAGTACTTAATCAGAAACTGGCGGGTCAGCTCGAATTGTGCCGATGTGAGGCCGTGTTCGACCAGCTGGTCGATTTCCCTGAGCGCCGCTTTGAGCGCGAAGGCTGCCTGGTCGTTCGGCAGCGTTCGAATCCAGACTTCGAAAAGCTGTCGTCGCCGGGCCACGTTGACGGGCGGCATCTGCAATTCGCCGGCATCCGGAAAAGCCTCTATATAAGAGTAGTCGCCATAGTTGAGGCCACGAGTCTCGCGTATCACTTGAAAAAGATGGCTTGCGCCGTGGCGATGTTCGCCGAGCCACGAGTTGGCAAGCCAGAGCGCGTAAAACTCGCGTTCGCCGCGAGCAAGTTTCAATGGAAAACCAAAACTGATCGAAGCGTCGGCACCCGGCTTGTCGATCAGCACGACGTTGCGCCCGGTCGTTGGCGCAAAGTCTATCGATGGTGGCGCGTGCGACTTTCCAGTCGGCAGATTTGCGCAGCCCGTCTCGAGCGCGTCCGGCAGATCGTCGGGATAACCGCCGGCAACCCCAAGCGTCAATCTCGCTTGGACGAAATGTGTCGTGTAGAAAGTGCGAACGTCATCGAGCGTTATCGCTTCGAGGCCCGCGACGGTTCCATCGACGGGGTGCGCGTAGCGCGTGTCATCGAATGCCGCGGACGTCAGAGCGGCTTTGCCGAGCGCTTCGTCCGACGAATAACGCAAGCTGTTACCAACGAAATTAATGGCATCGCTCTTTAAGCGCTCGAAATCGTCGTTGCGAAAAGCCGGTCGCAGCACGGCATCGGTCATCAGGTCGACAAACTCATTGAGCTTGTCATGATGAACTCGTCCATCAATCGTTGTGAGTTCCTTGTCGACCGTCACGTCGTAATCCGTTGCAAGCGGGTAGAGCTGCTCGAGGATTTCTTCGTACAGGAATTTCTCCGTCGCGCCTTGCGTCAGCATGTCTGCCGTTAGTGCTGCCAGGCCCTCTTTGCCCGGCGGGTCGTCTTGCGATCCGATTGCGAACGAGAACGCAATCGTGACCGTCGGGTCTGCCGGGACTGGGAGCAGGATCTTCTTCATACGGTGGGTTACGTCGCCCGCAGCGTGCCGACCGTTCGCCGGTCACTGCGAAAGACCTGGCGCGCGGCGTCACGAAGGTCTAGCGGCGTCAGCGATTCGTACGTCCGATACAAGGTCTCGAGTCCGGATAGGTTACCGTCGATCGCAATTGGCCGGGCGAAGGCCTCGGCGACTGAATCAGGCGTTTCAAGTTCCATCAAAAATGCATAACGCTCACGCGTCTTGAGCTTTTCGAGCCGCCCGGCATCGACCAGTTGTTCGCAGGCGCGGGCAGCGGCCGTATCCAAAGCAGTCAACGCCGCTTCGATCGAGTCCGGGTCTTTAACTCTCGCATAGATATCGAGCAGTGAAGGATCCCGGTTTGAGTTTGTGTCGGCGCATAGAAATTCGAGTGACTGTTCTTTAAGTACCAGCTTGCGATAAACATCCGAGGTCTCGCCAAAAATCAGCTCGACCAGTAGATCGGTGGCGGCGCGTAAACGGTTGCCGGGATCGGCCCGGTCGATTTTGTACGCGAGCCACAACAGCGGCAGCGTTTTTCCAGCGTAAGTTGTGTCGACGCGCTTTTCCGAGGTCTGTTCAGGCTCGGCTGGTATATCGGGCGCGACGTAGCCTGGCTGCCAGTCGCTGTAATGCGCTTCGATCCCGGTGACGACGGTCGCTGGATCCGCATCGCCGACGACGAGCAATATCGTGTTTTCCGGGCGGTAGTAACGATTGAAGAAACGGCGCGAGTAGTCGTAGAGCGTCGGCATCGCTTTGATGTCTGCTTCATAGCCCATCGTGGTGTGGCCATAGGAGTGGCACTCGAACGCGGTTTCTCGCACGGCTTCGTAAAGCACGAACTCGGGTTCTGTCTTGTCTTTTCGGTATTCGCCGTAGACGGCGCCGGCTTCGGTTTTGAAATCCGTCTCGGAATAATCGAGGTTTTTAAATCGATCGCTTTCGAGCGCCATGATGCGATCGAGGTCTTCAGCCGCGATGGTTGCGTGATAGGCCGTCAGGTCGTCGGTCGTAAAGGCGTTGCTATCGGCTCCGAGTTCGATCAGGACTTGCTGATAGCGGTCCGCCGGATATCTCTCGGTGCCTCGAAACATCATGTGTTCGAAGAAATGCGCAAAGCCGGTGCGGCCCGGTTCGTACTCGTCCCGTGAGCCGGTGCGTACGATCGACCAGTAGCTGACCAGCCCATTGCTCGGCATCGGCACGACGATCAGTTTCAGACCATTGTCGAGTTGGTGCGTTTCGACGGGAAAGGGAATGATGCCGGGCGCCATGCCGGAATTGTATTCATAGTGGTGTCAGACACCACTATGATGGTCGCGTGAGTGACGAAACCCCTTATGCCGACCTGTCGCCGGATCTCATTCTTGACGCCATCGAGTCGGTCGGCGTTGTCACCAGCGGCAGTATCCTCGCGTTGAACAGCTATGAGAACCGCGTTTATCAAATCGGCACCGAAACGGGGTTCGTCGTCGCAAAGTTCTATCGGCCGGGTCGCTGGTCGGATGAGGCGATTCTCGAGGAGCACGCCTTTTCGCATGAACTGGTCGCGCAGGAGATCCCGGTTATTCCGCCGCTGGAGTTCGCCGGGGCCACGCTGAATGCTCATGGCGGTTATCGCTTTGCCGTGTTCGAGCGTCGTGGCGGTCGCTGGCCGGAGCTCGGCACCAGCGACGAGCGCCAGTGGATGGGCCGCTTCCTGGGCCGAATTCACGCGGTCGGCGCCGTGCAGGAATTCGATCACCGCCCCGAGCTCTCGATCGAGCGCATGGGTGACGATCCGGTCGAGCAGTTGCTCGACAGCGACTGGATTCCAGCGCATCTCGTATCCGCTTACGAAGCGATCACCGACGATCTGTTGGCGGTCATCCGGCGGCGATTCGACGAAGTGGCCGGCGTCGAATCGATTCGCATTCACGGCGATTGCCATCCGGGCAACGTGCTGTGGACCGATGACGGCCCGCATTTCGTCGATCTGGACGATTGCGTGAACGGCCCTGCCATCCAGGATTTGTGGCTGTTTCTTTCGGGTTCGCGGGAAGAGATGGCCATTCAGATCGCCGATTTGCTGGACGGCTACCGTCAGTTCATGTCTTTCGACGCGCGCGAATTGCATCTGGTCGAACCGCTGCGCACGCTCCGAATGCTGCACTATGCGGGCTGGATCGCGCGTCGCTGGACGGATCCCGCGTTTCCTCGCGCCTTTCCCTGGTTTGCCGAAAACAGGTACTGGGAGGAGCATGTCCTGTCCCTGCGCGAGCAACGGGCTCTGCTCGACGAACCGGCCCTGCCAGTTTGAGTGTGCCTGGCTCGATTTTCTTCGGTATGATTGCCCAACCGACGGCGACCTAGATCGCCGCATCGCCAGAGTGCCTCCAGGGGAGATTTCGAATGGCTTTTGATCTCATCGGCAAGGATTTCATACCGCCCGATGTGCGCGCCAAAGTGACTGGCAGCGCAACTTACGCCGAAGACTTTCGTGCCGAGGGCATGCTCTTTTGCAAACTTCTGACGAGTCCGATGCCGCATGCGCGGGTTGTCAGCGTCGATGCTTCAGAAGCGCTCGCCATGCCGGGCGTCGAAGGCATTCTTCGCGCGTCTGAAGTGACGCCGGTGGCGCCGCCCGGGGATGAAATACTGACCGACGAGCCGCACTATGTCGGCGCGCCGATTCTGGCGATCGCGGCCGTAGACGAAGCGACGGCGGCCGACGCACTGGAAAGAATTGTCGTCGAGTACGAAGAGCTCGACTTCACGGTCGATCCGCTTGAGAGTTTGTTTCCCGGTGGCAAGAATGCGCGCACCAACGGCAACGTCTCTGGCGGCGGCCAGATGCAGGACATCAAGTGGTCGGCGCAGGACTTCGCGGCCGTAGAGGATGGCCAGTTGCCGGAAGGTCAGGCCACCACGGAATGGTCATACGGCGACGTCGATGCCGCGTTCGAGTCGGCTGATCTCGTACTCGACGAGACTTTCGTCACGCAAGGCATCGCCCATCACTCCATGGAGCCGCGTTCGGCGATGGCCTACTGGCAAAACGGTAAGTGCCATCTGCATGCCTCTTCGCAGAGCGGCACCTTCCCGATCCCAGGCGTTGCGGCATCGATTGGTATTACGCCGGACGAACTCGTATTCGTTGCCGAATATTGTGGCGGCGGGTTTGGCTCGAAGGGCGGCGGTTACCCCATCATGGCCGTGCCGGCCCTGATGTCGAGGAAGCTTAACAACCGACCGGTCATGTTGAGAATTACGCGCCACGAGGAGTATTACATCGGTTCCGCTCGCCACGGCTTCCAGGGGCGAATCAAGATGGCCTTCAACAGCGACGGCAAAATGACCGGCGCCGATCTGTTCATCGTTCAGGAAAACGGACCCAACTCAGGTTTTTCCGATTACACCTCGGCGGCCGATGCCGTTTCGATCGTCTACACACCGACGGCGATGCGTTTTCGCGGCATTCCGGTCATGACCAACACGCCGCCGCGCGGACCGCAGCGCGGACCCGGCCAGAATCAGCTGGCGACTGCCGTCGAGCCCTTGCTCGATAAGGCGGCACGTCAACTCGGGATCGATCCGCTGGCCATCCGCAGCATCAATGCACCGGACACCAGTTGGCAGTACGGTCCGAGGCAAGGCGGCCTGACCAGCGCGCATCTCGCAGAAGCGCTCGCCATAGGTGCAGAAGAATTTAACTACGCTGAGCGCGCGCTGCGTAACGGCGAGCGGAATGGCTCCAAAGTTCGAGCCGTCGGCATCGGCCAGGCTTATCACTCGGCCGGGTTCCGAGGGGTCGACGGGCTGGTCGTGTTAACACCGGAAGGCATGCTGAACATCCACACCGGCGTCGGCAATCTCGGCACCTACTCTCACACGGGCGTCTCACGCGTCGCAGCGGAAGTGCTCAAATGCGATTGGGGAAGCTGCGCCGTTGTTCGCGGCGACAACCGCAAGCATCTGCCTTGGAACATGGGGCAGTTCGGCAGTAATACCTCGTTTACCATGACACGCTCGACCTGGGCGGCTGCATCCGACGCCCTGCATAAACTCAAAGAAATCGCGGCAATGGATCTCGGCGGTGAGGTCGACGAATTTGAGATTGGCGAACATCGCGTGTTCAAGCGCGAGCAGCCTGATCAGTTTCTGACCTATGCGCAAGCGGCGCAGCGAGCAATCGAATTGGGCGGCAAGTACGACGGCCATGAAGTTGCCGATGAACTCAATCCCATTACCAAGTCAGCTGCCGCCGGCGTTGCTGGTTCGGGGCTCGTCGGAGTCGCACAGGATCAGCTCGGTGGGTCGGCCACCGTACCGGCATTGGCCGCGGGCTTCATCGAAATCGAACTCGATGTCGAAACGGGCAAGTACGAGATTCTGGATTACATGGGCGTTGCCGATTGCGGCACGGTCATTCATCCGCAGGGTCTCGATACGCAGATCAAAGGCGGCGCCGTCATGGGTATCGGTCTCGCGGGTTACGAAAAGCACATCTACGATCCGCAGAGCGGCCTGGCCGCCAACGTCAATTTTCTGCAGGCGAAACCGCCTTCTTATCTCGACGTGCCGAGCACGATGTCGTCGGCCGCAGTCGGAATTGAAGATCCCGATAATCCGATCGGCGCCAAGGGTGTCGGCGAGCCGGTGCAGGGTTGCGCGGCAGCGGCATTGCTGTGCGCGATATCGGAGGCGCTCGGCGGTCACACCTTCAACCGCGTACCGGTCATGCCGGACATGATCGTCAACGCCGCATCAGGCCGCGAACAGTCCCACGGCCCGCTGCAGGTCAACACGGCATGAACAACGAGCAGACTCGGCCGCAACTGACCCGGCAGCAACTCAATTCAGTGGAGTCCTTCTGATGTCAGACAAACCCACGATCGATAACAACGGAATGTATCCGCAGCCTAAGTACGACGGAGCTGAAACTTCGGTCGCGCAGATCAGGGCATCGCGCCGCCAGTTCATTAAGGGCGTCATCGCCTCCGGTGCCGCGGTATCGGGCGGCGGCGTTCTGATCGGTTGCTCATCCGGTAGTGACGGCGCCGCCATCGGCGGTGTCGAGCGCATGGTTCGGCTCACGGTTAACGGCGTAGAACGAACCGTCGATGTACTGCCGAACGAGACGCTCGCGATGACGCTGCGCTATAAATTGAACCTAACCGGCACCAAACTCGGTTGCGATCGCGGCGAATGCGGTGCTTGCACCGTAATGGTGGATGGCGTTTCGAGCTACAGCTGTTCGCTGTTGACTCACTCGATTCGTGACAAGGCAATCATGACGGTTGAGGGGCTCGAGGCCCCGGACGGCACGTTGCATCCCGTGCAACAGGCGATGATCGACGAATTGGGTCCGCAGTGCGGTTTCTGTACGCCCGGCCAGATCATGAGCGCCGTCGCACTGTTGAATGTTAATCCGAACCCGACCCGAGACGAAGTGCGCGCTGCGCTATCCGGCAACCTGTGCCGCTGTGGCGCTTACGACAACTATACGAACTCGGTGTTGCGCGCGGCGCAAAACGCATAAGGAGCGATACGCATGTCCAAAGACATGATGGCGGGATTCGAGCTTTATCAGCCCGATTCAGTTGATGGCGCAATCGACCTGTTGAGTGACGCGGGCCAGGACGGCTGGGCGTTGGCAGGTGGCAATGACAGCTTCGACTGGTTCAAAGACCGGGTTAAGCGGCCGGAAACCGTGGTTGACTTGACCGCTCTCGATGAGCTTCGCGGCGTACAGGAGCTGCCGGATGGTGGCATCGAGATTGGCGCGCTGACGACGCTGACTGAAATTCAAAACAACGCAATGATTCGCGACCGCTATTCGCTGTTGGCAGACGCAGCGGGCAAGGTCGCATCACCGCAGATCCGTAATGTCGGAACGCTGGGCGGCAATCTCTGTCAGGACACACGCTGCTGGTACTACCGCTATGGCGTCGATTGCTATCGAGCAGGCGGCGATAGTTGTTATGCGGATTCGCCGCAAGGTCAGAATCGAGAGCATTGTCTGTGGGGAGCTGATCGCTGTATTGCCGTGTCGCCATCTGATACGGCGCCCGCGATGGTCGCGCTCGATGCACGGATGGTCATTCGGAATGCGGATGGCGAGCGTGAGGTGCCGGCCGAAGAGTTTTTCATCGGCCCGGATATCGATATCGAGCGCATGACCGTTCTCGAGCCTGGCGATCTGCTGACCGCAGTCAGAATTCCGGCCGATTGGGCTGGCGCCCGTTTCTATTTCGAAAAGGTAGCGGATCGAAACACCTGGGATTTCGCGCTCGTCAGCATCGCGGCGGCGATGATTATCAATGGCAACAACATCGAACGGATCCGGATGGCGGCCGGCGCAGTGGCCTGCGTCCCAAGGCGGCTGGAAGCGGTCGAAAACGCCGTCACGGGGCAAGCGAAAGACGCTGCGGTGGCTTCGGTCGCCGGGCAAACGGCGGTTCGCGGGGCGACACCCTTCAATTTCAATCATTTCAAGATTCCGCTGCTTCAAAATCTCGTAATGCGCGCGATTCGCGACGCGTAACGAGGCTATTTAGGCGCGATTTTTGGAAGTCTTACGATTCGGTCGCGACGTCTACGGGCGCGAGGTGCTCGAAGGCGCCTCCTGGGATCTGATCGGGATCTTTTTCGGTCTCGGGTTGGCCGTGATTGTCGTTCACGCGCTCTATCGCTGGTTATTCGCGCCGCGCAGTGAATCGGAATAGCGGCATGCAGGACAGAATCGTCCGGCATGCAGGTATTGATCGGCTGCTTCACTGGATCATCGCCGCCTGTGTTCTCGTTTTGCTGGCCACAGGTTTCCTGCCAATTCTCGGCGTGGAGTTCGCGTGGGTCGCGATTCACTGGTGGGCAGGCTTCGCGTTGATTGCACTGGTAGTCGGCCATATCGCCAGGTCGTTGATCGCCAAGCGACTTCGCAGAATCTGGATCAGCCTTCGTGATTGCCGCGATGCTTTGCAAATCGCCAGGGTAAACCTGCGGTTCGGTTCAGGCGCAATTCCCAAGCCCGGTAAATACTCGTTCGCACAGAAGTTTATTCACCTGGGATTCGCAGTCGTCGTGCTCGCTGCGTGCGCAACCGGTGCGTTGATGATGGTCAAGATCGATACCCCCTGGTGGGACCGGAACCCGTTTTGGCTTTCGGACGATACCTGGGGCGTGGTCTACCTCGTCCACGGCTTTTCGGCTCTCTTGCTGATTACCATGGTGATGGCGCATGTCTATTTTGCGCTACGCCCGGAAAAGGCCATGTTTCTCCGTTCGATGTTCTTGGGTTGGATCACGCGTGGAGATTTCGAGCAACAGCACGATCCGAAACGCTGGCAGGTAAATAAATGACGAAAAAGGCGACTGCCCGGGACGATCTCGCTCAGGCGATCGATACGATAGAAGGCGGATACGAGTTCCTGCTTGCGTATGCGGCGCAGGGGCGGCACACCGATCGCGATGCGACCGCAGCCCAGAGTCCCCGTGATCGGCTCGAAGCGATGACTGAGGCGATGGCCGCTCTGCCGGCTTTGGCACGGACTGTTGCCGGGTCGATCGATGCTGGGCTCGTGGCCGATTGCGCTGCCTTTCTCGATGCGCTCGAACGCGACGCGGCCGTTTCAGTCGGCGCCGTCCGTCTCGTGCTGAGTAAGCAGGACTTGAGCTCGCAGCTCATCGATAACCTCAATGCATCGATTCATCTGCGCGCATTGTTGGCCGACGTTTTCCTCATCGACGAAGCGTTAAAGCAGTAGCGCGACTTGCGACGCAGTCGGCGATTTGTATATCCTCGCTGCCAGCACGGATCTAACCAGATATTCAAAAAGGGCACAGCATGAAGACAGCTTCAAAGTTCATTGGAAGAGCGACTCTTATCCTCGGCCTGGTGGGGCTGGTTGCTTGCGGTGGTGCCGGCGGCCCCAGCTACGACCCGGATTCACCTGAGGGTGAAGCTTACGAATATCGCCACTCGCTGATGCATGTCGCCGGGGTCAAGATGGAGTTCATCAATAACATGGCTCGCGAGCTGATCGATGTCGATGAAGCGGTGTTCCAGCAAGCCACGGCTGAGTTGGCAGTGCTAACGGCAATGATGCCGGAGACGTTTGAGAATCAAACGCTGGTTGCCGAAAGTCGGACGGAGCCAGCGGTTTGGGAAAATCGGAGCGATTTCGACACGCGTATGAACAATGCGATCGAAGCCACGGCGAGTCTTGCCGAAGCAACAGCGACCGGGGGTTTTGCTGCCGGCCAGGCTCTGGTCACCGCATCGATCGGGACGTCATCCAATTGCAGTGGCTGCCATAACACCTATCGCATGAGCGAAGACGACTAAAACACGCTGACGGTCGGTGCCCGAGCGGCGCCGAGGCAACTTAGCTTATTGCACGGTGCCGATACGTTGAAAAGACGCGCGGTCGTCGGATTTGACGACCTTGTCGATTTTCTGTGTGTCGCGCAAGACGCCTAACGGGATTTCGACGCCGGCCGTGCCGATACCCCAGACTTGCCGAAACATGTTGGCCAGACTTTCGACTGGCTGCTCATTGACGCTCAGAATGACATCGCCGGGTCTGAGGCCCGCCCGGTCGGCGGGGCAGTCACGATAAATTCCGACTATCGTCAGTTGCTCTTCCGAGTCTTCGTGCACGAGCATGCCGAGCCAGGGTTTCGGTGGCGTCAGCCGACGGCCGTGCTGGCACATGTCGTCGACGATTGGCAGCAATAAATCGATCGGGACGAACATATTGACGGTCTCTACCGCATCCCCGATCTCGAAATCCTGAATGACGAGCGATCCGAGTCCGCACAGCCGGCCGTATTGATCGATCAGCGCGGCGCCTGACCAATTCTCGAACGCCGGCGCCGTGAAAATCGCCTCGTCCAGCAAATACTCCCAGCGACCCGCGAACTCTTGTTTGGCAACGACTGTGGCCTCGATCGCCGGGTCTTTTCGATTGGCACCGGCGATCGTCACTGGATTGCCGACGGCAAGCGCGTGCGCACTGCCGAGCGGTGCAACAGCGCCCGTTAGCGGCATGGATGGCTTGACCAGTCCAAAGCCGCTCTCAAAATCGTAGCCGACGACGAAACCCGGGACCATTTGACCGGCGCTGGAGCCGATCCAGACCGTTTCAGCCTCATGCACGATGTATCCAATCGTCGCAATCAGGCCGTCCTCGCGGATGCGGGCCCCGTGACCGGCTCGCTCCGTGCCGAGCAGGCCGGCGCTCATCGCATCGTCGGGAACCAGGGTCTTGATCGAGACCAGGGCGTCGGAAATCGGGTTGTGTGCAGTCACGCTCATCAGATTAACAATGGTATAGCACAGCGCGCCATTCAGCGTCGAAGGATGGCCCACCAGCGCGCAATATTCAGCAGGCTTTGCAGTGCGCCTGATACATAAGTCAGGGCTGCTGCGGTCAAGAGCTTTTGGGCGCGCGGAAAATCTTCCTTGCGCAGCAACCCATGTTTTCGAATCAGCGGCAGAGCGCGCCGAAAACTGGCATCGAACTCCGTCGGCAGGGTCAGCGCATGGACTGCGATTCCTGTGCCGAGCGTTGCCAGGCCGGCGATGAAGGTCAGGATTCCGATCATCGGGATGCGGGTCAAAGCGAGACTGAACGGCGCAATCATCAGCATGCCGGCACCGATCTTTTCTACCGGCTGGACCCAGCGTACCAGGCGAGTCCGCCAGTGAAGTGGCCGAAAGCCAACCGCATCCTGTATCGCATGACCCACTTCATGTGCTGCAACCGTCAGCGCAGTCAGCGAACAGCCGTTGTAGTTGTCCGGCGAAAGCCGGACGGCCTTGTCGATCGGGTCGTAGTGGTCGCCGCGTTCTGTGGATTCCGTCGCGATATGCTGGAGACCCTGCGAGTCGAGCAGGGCGCGCGCTGTTTCGCCGCCGGTTTTGCTGTAGCGGTTGCGTGGGAAGTGATATCGCTTCATGACAGCACTGACCCAAAGACCCGGGCCGATGACGATGGCGACCAGCAGGACTATGAGAACGAGAAAATGCATGGGCTAAGCATAGTGCGGGAACCGTTTGGGGGGCCAGTCCGAATTGCTTAACGTGTTATGCTGTTTCGCATAATGGCGAGAATCAGACGCTTCAGTGAGTCGCTACCGATGCTGCTGCTCCGTGCGCGCGAGGTTGCGATGAGCCATTTTCGGCCGCTCTTACATGCCCACGGAGTGACCGAGCAGCAATGGCGTGCACTGCGCGCGCTTCACGAGCTTGGTGAATTGACGGCGGCCGGGCTTGCTGCTGAATGCGCCATTCTCGCACCAAGCATGACGCGGATCATTCGCCGCCTGTCGAGCGATGGCCTGGTGCTCGCAAACCGATCGAAAGACGATCAGCGCGAGCTGAAGCTCAAAATCTCGGCGAAGGGTAGGCGGCTTGTCGATCGACTCGCGCCGGAGATAGAAGTCGCGTATGCAGAGATTCGAGATCAGATGCAGCCGGAGCATATGACGGCTCTTTATCGGGAGCTTGGCCGCTTCATAGAACGCGCAAACTCCCAATCGCCTGATTAATCCGGCACCGCTACGCTTCGGCAGCGACTGCTCTAGACAACTTCGTCTTTGACGCTGTTTTCGAGCATGCCGAGTTCGGGGACCTGCACGTTGACGACATCACCGGCCTGCAGATATTTCGGCGGGTCGAAGCGCGCTCCGGCACCAGTTGGCGTACCGGTCGCAATAATGTCGCCTGGTTGCAGCGGCATGAAACTCGACAAATAGCTGATCAGGTAGTCGAATGGAAAAATCAGGTTGTCGGTCGTGTCATCCTGCCTCAGCTCGCCGTTGACGGTAGTCGACAGATGCAGATTAGACTTCAGCGACAAGTCTTCCGGAGTCTGAATCCACGGGCCCCAGGCGCCAGAGCGCTCGAAATTCTTGCCTTGCGTGACATTGAATTTTGCGTGCCGCAGCCAGTCGCGAACCGAGCCTTCGTTCATCAATGACAACCCTGCGACGTGGTCCCAGGCCGATTCACGGGCGATGCGCCGGCCGGGCTTGCCGATGACGAGCACGATCTCGCCTTCATAGTCGAGCTGTTCGGATTCCGGTGGCCGCATGATCGTCTGCTGGTGGCCGACGAGGCTCTCGGTC
>Ga0224508_10001392_pt1 | contig 21789 bp, 20 predicted proteins | sample SF_Jan12_sed_USG_4_FD_170157 | JGI IMG/M metagenome (GOLD analysis project Ga0224508, IMG submission 170157) | Sediment microbial communities from San Francisco Bay, California, United States - SF_Jan12_sed_USGS_21 | ecosystem: Environmental > Aquatic > Marine > Sediment | place: USA... | reverse complement strand
ACAACTGGCTCACGCGCATGATCAACCTGGCGATCATCAACCTCGCCGGGGTTCCCTCGATCGTCCACGCGCTGTTCGGCGTGGGTGCCTTCGTGATCTTCCTGGGCTTCGGCACCAGCATCCTGTCGGCCAGCCTGACGCTGGCCATCATGACGCTGCCGGTGGTGATCGTCGCGACGCGCGAGTCGCTGCAAGCGGTGCCACAGAGCTTCCGCGAGGCCTGCTGGAACATGGGGGCGACGCGCTGGCAGACGATCCGCCGCGTGGTGCTGCCCAACTCGGTCTCGGGGATCCTCACCGGCATCATCCTCGAGGTCTCGCGCACCGCCGGCGAGACCGCACCCATCATGTTCACCGGCGCGGCCTTCTTTCTGCCGTTTCTGCCCCAGAGCGTCTTCGACCAGACGATGGCGCTGTCGCTGCACCTGTTCGTCGTCTCGACCCAGGTGCCGAACGTTCCGGAAGAGCTGCCCTTCGGAGTGGCGCTCGTGCTGATCGGGATGGTCCTCGGCATGAACGCCGTCTCGATCGCCTTCCGGATGATGCTGAGGCAGCGCAAGAAGTGGTGAAGCTCTCCGTCAAGGACCTCGCGATCCGCTACGGCTCTCATGTCGCCCTGCAGGGCGTCAACCTCGAGATCCGCGAGCACGAGATCTTCGGCATCGTGGGTCCCTCGAACAGCGGGAAGACCTCGTTCTTGCGCGCCTTGAATCGGATGGACGAGTTCGTGCCCTCGATGCACGTCGCCGGGGACGTCGTCTTCAACGGGCGCGATGTCCGCGAGTGGCGCAACGTCTACGCCCTGCGCCGGCGCATCGGCGTCGTGTTCCCGCTGCCGGTCGGCCTGCCGCTGTCGGTCTACGACAACGTGGCCCTGGCCCCGCGCCTGGCCGGCACGAAGAACAAGGCCGAGCTCGACGTGATCGTCGAGCGCTGCCTGCAGCGCGCGGCGCTGTGGGACGAGGTGAAGGACCGGCTCGACTCGCTCGGCAGCCTGCTCTCGGGCGGCCAACAGCAGCGGCTCACCATCGCGCGCGCTCTCTCGCAGGACCCCGAGCTGCTGCTGCTCGACGAGTTCTCGATCGCCGTCGACCCGGTGACCACCATGCGCATCGAAGAGGCGCTCAAAGAGCTGCGCAAAGAGCTCACGATCGTCCTCGTCACCAACCTCGTGCAGCAGGCGCGGCGCCTGGCCGATCGCACCGCTTTCTTCCTGATGGGAGAGCTGGTCGAGCTCGACGACACCGATGCGCTGTTCGAGGGAGCCCATGACCAGCGGACCCGCGACTACCTCGAGGGTCGCTTTGGGTGAGGCCGAAGCCGCCGTGCGCATCCAGGCGCTCAACCTCTGGTACGGGGCCTTCCAGGCCCTGCACGACGTGGACGTGGAGATCAAGCAGGGCCAGATCACCGCGCTGATCGGTCCCTCGGGCTGCGGCAAGACCACCCTGCTGCGCAGCATCAACCGCATCAACGAGCGGCTCGGCTATGTGCGCACCACGGGGAGCATCGAGGTGCTGGGCAACGACGTCCACGGGTCGGGCGTCGAGCTGATCCAGGTGCGCAAGCTCGTGGGCATGGTCTTCCAGCGCCCCAACCCGCTGCCGCTCTCGATCCGGGACAACATCCTCTTCGGCCACCGTCTACACCGCGAGGGCCGCAAGCCGGCCCGCAGCGAAGAGGCCGACATCGTCGAAGAGGCGCTCCGGCAAGTGGTGCTGTGGGACAGTGTCAAGGATCGCCTGGACGAGCCGGGCATCGGGCTCTCGCTCGAAGAGCAGCAGAAGCTCTGCATCGCGCGGCTGCTTCCGGTCAAGCCGACCCTGCTCTTGATGGACGAGCCGTGCTCGGCGCTCGATCCGAAGGGCACCGAGGCCGTCGAAGAGCTGATCTGGGAGCTGCGCGGCCGCTACACGATCTTGATCGTCACGCACAACATGGCCCAGGCGAGGCGGGCCAGCGAAGAGTGCATCTTCATGCTGCTAGGCCGCATGATCGAGCACAGCGCGACGGAAGAGATGTTCGTGACCCCCGACCGCAAGGAGACGGCCGACTACATCGAGGGCCGCTACGGCTGATGCGGCAGCGGACGGCCGCCCCTCTGCCCTCCCACCCGCTCACTCCCATCCGCGACACACCCATGCCCAGACTCCCCGCAAGATGCGACACCGAGACGATCTCGAAGTCGGCCTACCGCGGCCGCGCCGACGACAAGCGCCGCGCACGGGTTCGTGTGCTCGAGGCCGCCTGCCAGACCCTCTCCGATCACCTCGACGCCAGCCCGGCCGTGGAAGCGCCGCGCGTCTACTTGGCGTCCGAGGCACACCGAAACCGATAGGGAGTCCCCGACAATGCGTACTCTGATTCGATTCGCCTGCCTCCTGCTCGTCGCCGCGGGCTGCGGCAGTGGCGCTGACCGCTCGCGCGTCCTGATCCAGAACAAGGGCTCGGACACGCTGGTGAACGTGGCCCAGGCCTGGGCCGAGACCTACAAGGACGTGGACCCCCAGGTCGCCATCGCGGTGACGGGGGGGGGCTCGGGCACCGGCATCTCGTCCCTGATCAACGGCACCGTCGACCTCGCCAACTCGAGCCGCAAGATGAAGAGCAGAGAGGTCGACATGGCGCGCGAGAAGGGCGTCGAGCCGGTCGAGCACATCGTCGGCTACGACGCGCTCGCCGTGTACCTGCACGCCGACAACCCCCTGACCGAGCTGTCGATCGAGCAGGTTGCCGACGTCTATGGCGAGAACGGCACGGCGCGAAGCTGGAGCGATCTCGGCGTCGAGGTGCCCGGCTGTCCCAGCGACGAGATCGTGCGCGTCTCGCGGCAGAACAACTCGGGCACCTACATGTACTTCAAGGACGCCGTGATCGGGAAGGGGCGCGAGTATGCACTCGGCTCGCGCGACATGCACGGGTCGAAGGACGTCGTCGATCTCGTCGAGAAGACGCCCTGCGCGATCGGCTACAGCGGCCTCGCCTATGCCACCGATCACCTGAAGCTGGTTTGCATCGCTTCGGAAGGCGCGGCGTGCGTGTCCCCCTCGGTGGAGACGGCCGCCAACCGCAGCTACCCGATCGCGCGTCCGCTGTTCATGTACACGTCGGGTCAGCCAACGGGGGCCGTGAAGCAGTATCTGGACTGGATCCTGTCGGATTCGGGGCAGTGCATCATCTACGCCAAGGGCTATGCCCCTGCGCATTCCGTGGAGTGCGAGTGAGCCACTACGAAGAGCGACTGTCCCTCGACCTCGAGGAGATCCGGTCCGAGCTCCGCAACGTGGGCGAGCAGGTGCAGGCGGGTCTCGACGACGCCATCCGCGCGCTGCAGGCGCACGACGTCAAGCTCGCCAGCGAGACGATCCTGGGCGACATGCCGATCAACCGTGCCACCCGTGGGATCGATCGGCTCTGTCACGCCTTCGTGGCGCGCCATCTGCCCAGCGCCGGACACCTGCGCTTCATCTCGTCCGTCCTGCGGATCAACGTGGCGCTCGAGCGGGTGGGCGACTATGCGGTCAAGATCTCGCGGGAGACCGTTCAGCTCTCGGCGCCGCCGCCTTCGACGGTGGCGCGCCACGTCGAGCAGATGTCCCACCGCGTGCAGGGTCTCCTCTCGAAGGCGATCGAGGCCTTCCACGACGGCAACGCCGAAATGGCGCGCGGCGCCAAGTCGACGTCGGGCAAGCGCGACAGCACCTTCTCGCTGGTGTTCCGGGATCTGCTGCGCGCCGGCAAGGATTCCGATCGGCCGCTCAAGGACCTGTTCTCGCTGCTCGTCATCTTCAACTCCCTCGAGCGCGTCGGCGACCAGGGCAAGAACATCTGCGAGGAGACCATCTTCGTCGCCACAGGCGAGACCAAGGGTCCCAAGGTGTTCAAGCTGCTCTTCGCCGACGAGCGCGACGACTGCGCCACCCAGCTCGCCGCCGCCTACGCGAACAAGGTCTTTCCCGCCAGCGGTCACTACAGCACCGCGGGCTGGCACGCTGCGACGAGCCTCGATCCGGGCTGTGTCGACTTCATGGAGCAGCACGGCCTCGGGGTTCCGGCCGAAGCCCCCGCGGCCCTCGACGCGAGCCACGCCGCGTTGGCCCGCTACGACGTGATCGTGTCGCTCCAGCCGGGGATGCGTGAGCAGATTCAGGAGCTTCCCTTCACGACGGTCCTGCTCGAGTGGGACGTCGAGAAGACCTCGGTGGAAGAGAGCTACAAGGAGATCGGCCACCGCGTTCGCGCGCTGATGGAGACGCTGCGCGGAGAGGGGGCCGACTGAGATGGGCGTGCTCGATTCCGGCGCTGGCGACGGGGCCGCGGACCTCGACCGGCGAGACCTCACCTGGTGGGTGGACCGGATCGTCCAGGTGCTGGTCTTCGTGGGCGGCGTCTCGGGGATCCTCTTCGTCATCGCGATCTTCGTGTTCATCGCACGCGAGGGCCTGGGGTTCGTCGGTGGCCGCTTCGACTTGTTCGAGTTCTTCGGCTCCCAGGCCTGGCGCCCCACCTCGGAAGAGAACCCCACCTACGGAGCGCTGGCGCTGATCGCGGGCACGGCGAGCGTCACCGGGCTCGCCATGCTGGTGGCGGTGCCCTTCTCGCTGGGAGCCGCGATCTTCATCGGCGAGTTCTCGACCGGCCGCACGCGCGAGGTGCTCAAGATCTTCGTGGAGCTGTTGGCCGCGATCCCCTCGGTGGTCTGGGGCTTCATCGGGCTCACGATCATGAACCCGCTGATCATCGACCTGTTCGACGTCCCCATCGGTCTGAACGTCCTCAACTCGGGGATCATCCTGGGCCTGATGGCCGCGCCCATCATGACCACCATCGCCGAGGACGCCTTGAAGGCGGTGCCCGACGGCTACCGCGAGGCCGCCGAGGCGCTCGGGGCGAGTCGCTGGCAGGTGATCTTCCGCGTCGTGATCCCCGCGGCGCGCAATGGGCTGGTGGCGGCGGTGCTGCTGGGCGTCGGGCGAGGCTTCGGCGAGACGATGGCCGTGCTGATGGCGAGCGGGCACTCGGTGCACCTGCCGACCAGCGTCTTCGACTCGGTCCGCGCGCTCACCGCCACGATCGCCGCCGAGCTCGGCGAGACGGCGGTCGGCTCGGAGCACTACGAGGCGCTCTTCACCCTCGGGATCTTCCTGTTCCTCGTCACCTTCAGCATCAACCTCGCGGCGGATCTCTTCGTTCGCCGCGGGGGCAAGCGCTAGGCCGGGTTCAGGCGTCCCATTCGGGGACCTTGACGATCGTCACCGGGATCGGCGAGAGCTGGGCCACGCTCTGGGCCTTCGAGCCGAGCATCAGGTGGGAGAGCCCGGTGCGGCCGTGGCTGCCCATCACGATCAGCTGGGCGTCGATCTCCTGCGCCACCTCGAGGATGCGGGTCACCGGCACCCCGATCACCAGGCGTCGAGCGGCCCCCACGAGCAGACCCGGGTGCTCTTCGCTCACGCCATCGAGGAACTCGGTCATCATCTCGGCGGCCGCTTCCTCGATCCGCTGCAAGGGCTCGTCGCCGGCTGCTGCGCGCTGGTAGTAGCCGGGCTCCGAGGCGGGGTCGTGCACGACGTGGAGCACCACGAGCGGCGCGTCGAAGTCGCGGGCCGCGCCGGCCGCCCACTCGAGCGCACGCTCCGAGAAGGGCGAGAAGTCGATGGCGGCCAGAACGGGCCGCTTCGCAGTTTCGGCCGTTTCAGGCAACTTGGGCCTCCTCGGTATCGCCCTCTTGTGCAGGGGGCAGCTCCATGGTGCTCTTCCGCGAGTAGGGCTCGATCTCTTCGACGACGAGCCGCGAGATGCGTTTCGCCAGGACGTAGAGGCGATCCAGCACCTCGACGAGCTCCGACTCGATGCGGAATGCGGCCAGGCGGTGGGGCGCCGGCGCGCCCAGGCGCGCCGTCAGGTGGATCTGGGCCTGCTCGGTCAGACGATCGATCTCCGGCTTGGCGTCGATCACCTCCTGGGCCACCTCCCGGTCCTCCGAGGCGAGCGCTTCGGTCGACCGCTCCACGGCCCACTGCACCCGTTCGTGCAGGCTGCGCAGCAGCTCGCGCGTCGAGGGGCTGATCTCGAGCTCACTGTCCAGCCGGGTGCGGCCGGCCGAGACGAGGTTGGTCTCGATCAGATCGCCCATGTTCTCGAAGTAGTTTGCCGCGCCCAGGTAGCGCGAGAGCAGGTGCGATTGCGTCTCGGTGAGGTTCTCGGTGGAGAGCCGGCCGAGATAGGTGACGAGTGCGGCGTGCAGCCGATCGACCTCGTCGTCCATCTTGCCCAGCGCCTCGAGCTCCTCGGCGCTTCCCTTCAGCACGGGGTCGATCGCGTCCCGCACCATGCGCAGGGCGGCCGCTCCGATGCGCGCCAGCTCCATGCGCACCAGATCCAGCGCCAGGGCGGGCGTGTTCACCAGGATGTCGCTGAGGTAGCGGCGGTCCAGGCCCTCTTCGGCGCCCAGGGCGCGATCGGGGATCAGCCACTCGACGATGCGGGCGATCAGAGGGGTGAAGCCGATGAACAGCAACGTGTTGGCGACGTTGAACGCGGTGTGCGAGTTGGCGATCTGCCTCGGGGTCTCGGCCGCGCGCGCCGCGAGGCCCTCCAGCCCCTCGGCCGCGGGAGAGACCCAGCGGATCAAGTCGGCGAACGGATCGACGAAGCCGATCCAGAGCAGCACCCCGGCGGTGTTGAAGAGGATGTGGACTGCGGCTGCCCGCACGGCCTCGCGGGGCTTGCCGATGCTGGCCAGGAAGGCGGTGATGCAGGTTCCCATGTTGGCGCCGAAGACCAGCGCGATCCCCGTTTCGAGCGTCAGGAAGCCCTGACTCGCCAGCACGATGATGACGCCGGTCGTCGCCGACGAACTCTGGATCAACGCGGTGAAGGCGGCACTGAAGAGCACGGCCAGCAGCGGATTCCGCAGATTCTGCATCATCTGGATGAAGGGCTCGAAGCTGCGCAAGGGGTTGGTGGCGTCCTTCATCAGCTCCATGCCGAAGAAGATCAGCCCCAGCCCCATCAGCGCCGCCCCGTAGGCCTTCATCGTCTTCGAGCGGGCGAGGAAGGCCATTGCGAAGCCCAACGCGACCAGCACCAGGGAGTATTCCGTCACCTTGAAGGCGATGATCTGGGCCGTGACGGTGGTGCCGATGCTGGCGCCCATGATGATCCCGATGGACTGCTGCAGCGACAGCAGGCCGGCCGAGATGAAGCCCACGACCAGGACGGTGGTGATCGAGGAGGACTGGATCATGGCCGTGATCGTTGCGCCGGTGAGCACCGCCTTGAAGCGGTTGCTCGTCATGCGGGCCAGCAGGGTCTTCAGGCGATCGCCCGCGATCAGCTTGAGCGCGTCGGTCAGCTTCTCCATCCCATACAGGAACAGAGCGAGCCCGCCGGCCAGGCCCATGACGATCGTGCCCAGCTTCAGCTCCGTCATGCGAGCGCAGATTGTAGGACGATTCCGGGCATTTACGGGGAGGATTCGCCCAGAAATGTCGGCTGGCCGACAGTCGCTCGCGGCGACCCGGCTACGAGCCCCCGGGCTCGCCGATCTCGCGCAGACGCGCGACGTCGAGGATCTCCAGGCGGCGGCGTTCCTGTTTCAGGACGCCGTTTTCGCGCAGGTCGGAGAGGGCGGCGTTCACGCTCTGCCGGGTCGAGCCGATCAACGTCGCCAGCTCGCCCTGCGAGGCGGGGAGCTCGAGGACGCAGCGGTTGCCGTTGCTCTGCCCGAAGTCCTTCGCGAGCTCGAGCAGCACGGTCGCGAGCCGCGATCGCACGTCGCCGAAGACGAGATTCTCGACGCGCGATTCGACGCGCTTCAAGCGCTCGACCAGCTGGCGCGCGATCTCGACTGCGACCTCGGGGCGCGATTCGATCACCTTGCGCAGCAGCTGGAGCGGGATCTTCCACACGCGCGAGGGCACGCGCGCCGCCGCAAAGCTCTCGCGGGGATGCGCGCCGAAGCCCGGGAGCTCGCCGAAGACTTCGCCCTCGAGCACGTATCCGAGCGTGACCTCGGCCCCGCTCCGCGAAACGCGGAATATGCGCACTCGGCCCTTGTCGAGCACGTAGACCGATTGCGGCTCCTCGCTCGGCTGGAAGACGATGGCTCCGGGAGCAAACTTGTGAAGCCTCGAGCCGGCTTCGACGGCTTGCCACTCGGCCGGCGATAGGTGGCGCAGCCATTCGACGTTTCGCAGCGTGTCCAAGGGCGGGAGGGTACCAGGTCGCGTCGGCAAGGCGCGCCCCGCCGATCCGGGCGGCAGCGGCCTCGCCCGACACGACTGGCCAAGCAGCGCGGCACCCCGGGCCCCGGGCTGGGGTTCGCGAGCCCTCCCGGGAGCCGGTCGCTCTCAGAGATTGCCGAGGATGCCGAACTCTTCGACGCCCGACGCGCCGGGCAGGGCCAGGTTGACCTTGGTGACGGCGCCCGTCTTCAGGTCGACGCGGTAGAGCTCGTCGGTGCCGTTGGTGTCCTGATCGGCCAGATACACCACGCTCGTGCCCTTGGGATCAATCTCGAAGCTGTCGACATTGCCATTCACAGCCAGCGGGTCGTTGAGCTTCGTGACGGCACCCGTCTTCAGCTCGACCCGGTAGAGCTCGTCGATGCCGTTGGTGTCCTGATCGGCGATGTAGAAGGCGCTCTTTCCCTTGGGTCCGACCTGGAAGCTGTCGACGTCTCCACCCGTGTCGAGCGTGCCGTTCAGCTTGGTGACGACACCCGACTTGAGGTCCGCTCGATAGAGCTCTTCGTCGCCCTGCGTGTCCTGGTCGGCAATGTAGAAGACGCTTCTGCCCTTGGGGCCGACCTGGAATTCCTCGACCTCCCCACCGTCCACCAGGGTCGCGTTGACTTTGATGTCGGCGCCGGTCTTCGGATCGACCCAGAAGAGCTCGTCGGTGCCGTTGGTGTCCTGGTCGGCGAGATAGACCAGGGTCTTCCCCTTCGGGTCGGACTGGAAGCTGTCTACTTCTCCGCCCAGAACGAGCTCGCCGTTGAGCTTCGTGACGACTCCGGACTTCACGTTCAGCTGATAGAGCTCGACCACGCCCGGGGTATCCTGCTCCGCGAGGTAGACCGGGTCGCCGACCCCGGCCTGAACTGGGCCGCTCGCGAGCCAGCAGAGGCATCCGAGCGCCATCCATCGCGCGAAGGAACTGCGCGTCTCGGTGTGGGTTCCGGCTTCGGTGTTTCGGGTTCGCATTGTGTTCAAGGGACACTCCATGGTTCGAGACGGGTCCGCTACAGGCCCCGGCATCTCTTAGGGAAACCAACTGATTCCTCGGCAGAATTAGCGGAATCCTTGAGTGCGCGCGAGTTCGGATCCGAGCGGAATCTTCAAAGCTCCTCAGAGCGCTGAAACGGCCGCGAGCCCTACCAGTGCACTCCCGGAAGCAGCCGGATCAGGGCCTCCGCGGTGCTCGACGAGGCCGGCTCGGCGCCCTGGCGCTCGGCGTCGCCGCGGGCGGCGGCCGAGTCGGGGAAGACGCGATAGGCCACGTGCAGCAGCTGGTCGACGCGCTCGGGGGCTAGCGAATAGGCCACCTCGCCCAGGGTGCCCAGCCGGGTGCCCAGTTGTTTGGGGCGCTCGATGAGGGCGTCGAGCACCATCTGGGCCGCCTGGTCGGGGCTGATGGTGGGGAAGGCGTCGTAGAGCTTGGTCGGGCTGATCATCGGGGTGCGCACCAGCGGCATGTGCACCGTGGTGAAGGTGACGTGGTCGCCGTAGGTCTCGGTGGCGACGATGCGGCTGAAGGCGTCGAGCGCGGCCTTCGAGGCGACATAGGCCGCGAAGCGCGGCGGGCTCGCCTGCACGCCGATCGACGAGACGTTGACCACGTGGCCGAAGCGCCGCTCGACCATGTGGGGCAGCAGGCCGAGGATCAGCCGCACGGCGCCGAAGTAGTTGATCGCCATGGTGCGTTCGAAGTCGTGGAAGCGGTCGTAGGACAGCCGCACCGAGCGGCGGATCGAGCGGCCGGCGTTGTTCACCAGCATGTCGATCCCCTCGTGGTCGGCCATCAGGCTCTTCGTGAGCAGCTCGACCGAGGCGGAGTCGGTGATGTCGCAGGGGTAGACCCAGGCCTGCCCGCCCATGCGCTCGATCTCGGCCTTCACCGAGGCCAGAGCCTCGGCGCGCCGCGCCACCAGGATGGGCACGCCGCCCGCGGCCGCCACCTTGAGCGCGGTGGCCTCGCCGATGCCCGAGGAGGCGCCGGTGATCACGACGCGGCGCCCCTGCAGCGGGCCGCCCACGCGCGGGCGCATGGCGCGGTCGCGATCGAGGTGCTCGCACCAATAGCGCCACAAGACGCCGGCGTAGTCGTCGAGCTCGGGCACCTCGAGCCCCGAGCCGACCAGCGCCGCGCGGGTGCGCTCACTCTCGAAGACCGGCGCGAAGGCCGCGTGGGGCAGGGCTTCGGGCGGGAAGCGCAGCTGGTGGAGGGCGACGTCGCGGGCCAGCGCCGCACCGGGCACGCGACCGAGCCAGTCGCCGAGGGTCTGGGCCGCGTCGAGCAGCTGGCCCGGCAGCACCGGCAGCAGCTGCGGTGCCCCTGCGGCTCGGGCGAAGGCATTGAAGACGCTCACCAGCGACTGCGGCTCGGGGTGGGTGAGGTGGAAGGCCTGGCCGTCGAGATCGGGCTGGTGCATCAGGTGGCGCATGGCGTCGGCCACGTAGTCCACCGGCACGATGTTGGTGTTGCCGAGCGAAGGCACCGCGATGCGCAGCGCCGAGGGCAGCTTCGAGAGGCGGCGGATCGTCTCGAAGAGGTAGTAGGGGCCGTCGATCTTGTCGATCTCGCCCGTCTTCGAGTCGCCCACCACGATCGCCGGCCGGTAGACCCGCCACGGCACCCCGCACTCCTCGCGCACCACGCGCTCGGCGTCGAACTTGGTGCGGTGGTAGGGCGAGTCGAGGCTCTGCCCGGCGGCGAACATCGCCTCGTCGAAGCGACCCTCGTAGGCGCCCGCGACGGCCACGGAGGAGACGTGGTGCAGACACCCCGCGCGCAGCCGCTCGGCCAGCTGCACCACCTTGCGGGTGCCGCCCACGTTGACCGCGTCGTTGGTCGCCTGGTCGGTGGTGATGTCGTAGAGCGCTGCGAGGTGGACGACGTGATCCACCTCGCCCGCCAGCCGTTCGACCGTCTCCGTCGAGAGGCCGAGGCCGTCCTGGAGAAGATCGCCCACCAGCGGCTCGACGCGCTCGCTGTCGGGCCAGTGTCGCGCGCGCGCCTCCAGCCGCCCGATCGACGACTCGCGCACCAGCGCGTGCACCCGCGCCTCCGGGTCTTCGAGCAGCCGGGCGATCAGCGCTCCGCCCAGAAAGCCGGTTGCTCCGGTCACGACGTAGGTCGTCATCGCCGCTCCTCGAACTGCGCTCGGCAGATTGTCGCACGCTGGCGCATCGGGCCGCAATCTGAATGGGCGGGGCGCCGCGAGACGAGCGCGAGGCGCGGCTCAGATGCCCCCACCCTCCGAGAACACGCGCTGGGCCAGCGGATCGCTCTGCGCCCGCGCGGTGGCTCGCCCCGCCGCCATGCCGATCGCGAGCACGAGCAGCACGAAGGCGACCTGGGCCAGCGTCGAGGGGAGGGCGGCGCGTGCGGTCCCGATCCAGACGTCCACCTCGCGCACGAGGATCCCCGCGGCCATCACCCCGACGAAGCCCGAGAAGGCGCGCCGCAACGAGGTGGGGTCGGTGCGGCGGGCGAGTTGCGCACCCGCGAATGAGCCCGCGATCGCCGCCAGCGCGACCGCGGCCACCAGCGCGGCTTCGACGCGGACGTGGGCCGCGTAGCCCGCGAAGCCGGCGAGGCTGTTGGCGACGATGATCAGCAGTGAGGTGCCGACGGCGGCCGGCATCGGCAGGCCGGCCCACAGGGTCAGCGCGGGGACGATCAGGAAGCCGCCGCCGGCGCCGACGAGGCCGGTGAAGAGGCCGACGGCGAAGCCCTGGGCGAGCAGGCGCCCCGTGGCGCGTCCGCGAAAGGCGGGCGGAGCCAGCCCGCCCCGTCCCCTCCACATGGCGACGGCGGTCAGGCCCATCATGGCGGCGAAGAGCAGCAGCAGGAGCGTCCCGTCGACGAAGGCTGCGGCGCGCCCCCCGGCGTAGGCGCCGGCCATGCCGGCCGCCCCGAACACGGCGCCGGTGCGCAGCTCGACACCCCCCGCGCGCCAGTGTTGCAGCGCTCCAAAGCTGCTGGCCGCGGCCACGACGAGCAGCGAGCTCGCGATCGCATGCTTCGCGTCGAGCCCGAAGACGTAGACGAGCAGGGGCACCGTCAGGATCGAGCCCCCGCCCCCGAAGAAGCCGAGGGACACTCCGATCAGGGCGCTCAGTGCCAGACCGAGAACCGACACGGCCGCTCAGCCCGACCCGAGCACGTCGAGCGGGATCTTCAGGTAGCGAGTCCCGTTCGGCTCGGGCTCCGGGAGCTCGCCGGCCCGGATGTTCACCTGGATGGAGGGCAGGATCAGCTTCGGGGCCTCCAGGATCGCGTCCCTCTTCTCGCGGAAGGCGACGTACTCCTCCCGCGTCGTGCTCGCGTCGATCTGGACGTTGGAGCGCTTCTGCTCGCCGACGGTGGTCTGGTAGGCGAGGGGCCGGCCGCCGGGTCGGTAGTCGTGGCAGACGAAGAGACGGGTCGGGTCGCGGAGCGCGTAGAGGCGCCGGATCGAGTCGTAGAGGTCGCTGGCCGAGCCTCCCGGGAAGTCACAGCGCGCGGAGCCGTAGTCGGGCATGAAGAGCGTGTCGCCGGTGAAGACCGCGTCGCCGACCTTCCACGACATGTGCGCCGGGGTATGGCCCGGGGTGTGGAGCGCCTCCACTTCGAGCGTCCCCACGCCGATGCGCTTGCCCTCGTCGAGCAGCAGGTCGAACTGGCGCCCGTCCACCGGGAACCCGGGGCCCAGGCCGTAGACGTCGCGGAACTTCGACTGGATCTCGCCGATGCGAGCCCCGGTGACCGTCCGGGCCCCGAAGCGCTCCTTGAAGAAGGGCAGGCCGGTCAGGTGGTCGGCGTGGGCGTGGGTGTCGACGACGTAGGGCACCTCGAGGCCCTCGCGCTCGAGGTAGTCGGCCACCGCTTCCGACGAGTGCCACGAAGTGCGCCCGCTCCTGGCGTCGTAGTCGCGGAGCGGGTCGATCACGACGGCGGCGCGGCCGTCGTGGACGACGTAGGTCAGGGTCCCGGTGGGCTCGTCGTAGAAGGGGTGGATCTCCAAGCCGGCTCCATCGCGAGGGCGCGGGCCCTCGATTCTGCACCAGAAGCGGCCGCGCTCCCAGCCGCGTCTCGAGCGACTACCCTCCAGCGTTCGCGACGAGGAGGAGTCCTGCATGCCGGCCGGCCCGAACAGATCGCGCGTCGCGCTCGTCCGGACCTGCCTTGCGCTCGCGCTGGCCGGCGCGGCGTCGGCCCAGCCCGCCCCCACCGAGCGCCCCTTCCTCTACCGCATCGACTCCGCCACGCCCTCCTACCTCTACGGCACGATCCACCTGCCCGATCCGCGCGTGCTGGCGCTGCCCCGGGTGGTGCGCCGCGCCCTCGACGAGTCGGCGGTGTTCTGCTCCGAGGTGCGCATGGACGCCGACACCGCGGCGCGCGCGGCGGCGGCGGCGCAGCTGCCCGGCCACAACACGCTGCGCGACGTGCTGCCGACCGAGCTCTACGCCCGGGCCGAGGCCTACCTGGCGGCGCGCGACCTCGACATCGAGCGCTTCGCGCGCCTGAAGGTCTGGGCCTTCGCGGGGCTCCTGCCCTCGCTCGACCGGCCCGAGGCGCCGGCGGGCGCCCCCTCGCTCGACGCCTTGCTGCGGCAGCGCGCGGCCCGGGCCGGCAAGCGCCTCGACGCGCTCGAGAAGGCCGGCGATCAGATCGCCCTGATCGACTCGGTGGGCCTGAGCGGCCAGCGGCGCATGCTGGAGCAGAGCCTCGACTACCTCGAGGCGCTGGAGCCCGGCGAGCCGGGGCCCGTCGAGCGCATCACCCGCGCCTACCTCGAGGGCGACGAGCAGAGCCTCGTCCGGGTGGCCTTCGAGTACGTCGATCTCGAAGACCCGCAGAGCGCCGAGTTCATGGAGGCGCTGCTCGACCGCCGAAACCTCGGCATGGCTTCGGGCATCGAGCGCCGTGTACTCGCCAACCCCGAGCTCGGCTACTTCTTCGCCGTCGGCGCGCTGCACGTCCCCGGGCCCGAAGGCGTGGTGAAGCTGCTCGAGAAGCGGGGCTTTCGCGTCGAGCGGGTGAGGCCCTAGGACTGGCCCGTGCCCGGGTCGGCGGGCGAGGTGGCCTCGCGCAGCTTGCGCAGCCAGCGCCGGGCCCAGGCGAACTCGAGCGCCAGCACGCCCAGCCCCAGGCCGAGCACCAGCAGGCCCGGCCCCGGCACCACCAGCAGCACCCCGCCGAGGCCGATCAGCGTCGCCCCGATCACCGCGACGACGATGCGCCGCGCCATCGCATAGCTCTGGTCGAGCCAACTCATCGTGCGCTCCGGATCCGCCGCTCAGGCCAGCGGGATCCGCACCTCGAAGCAGGCCCCGCCGTCGGCGCGGTTGGTGGCCACGAGCCGGCCGCCCGCGTTCTCGACGACCGCCCGCGCGATCGAGAGGCCGAGGCCGGTGTGGGGCAGCCCGCCGGCGCGCGGCTCGGAGTGGGGACGGAAGCTGAAGAAGCGCGCGAAGATCTTCTCGCGGTGCTCGTCGGGAATGCCCGGACCGCGGTCGAGCACGCGCACCACGGCGTCTTCGCCCTCGCGGGCCAGCTCGACCAGGACCGCACAGCCCTCTGGGCTGAAGCTCGTCGCGTTGTCGAGCAGGTTCTCGAGCGCGCGCCCCAGCCGCACCGACGAGGCCGACACGAAGACGGGGGCGGACTCGCCGCGCACCTGCACCGGGCCGCCGCCGCGCAGCTGCTGCGCCTCGACCAGCCCCTCGACGAGGCCGCGCAGCTCGAGCCGTTCGCGGTCTTCCGAGTCGCCCTGGGCGTCGAGGTGTCCGATCTCGCTCACCGCCGACAGCATGTGCTCCATGCGCGCCACCTCGCGCTCGACCACGGCGGCGAAGCGCTTGCGCTCGCCCGGGTCCTCCACCTCGGCCAGCAGCTCCGAGGCGCTGCGGATCGAGGCCAGCGGGTTCTTGAACTCGTGGGAGACGTCGGAGGCGAAGGCCTCGACGCCGCGGATGTGCGCCTCGAGCCGCGCGCGCAGGGCCTCGAGGCTGCGGGCGAGGTCGCCGATCTCGTCGCGCCGCGCCGGGGTGTGGAAGCGGCCGTGCAGGCGGCCGCGTCCGTCGAGCAGCGCCTCGGCCTGGTTGCGCAGGCGCACCAGCGGCCGGGCGATGGTGCGCGAGAGCAGGAGCGAGAGCACCACGGCGGCGGCCAGGCTGGCGAGCAGCACGCGGAACACGTCGATCCGCACCAGGTAGAGCGCTCGCAAGATCCGGTAGGTCGACTGTGAGACCAGCACCGCACCCACCGACGCCTCGCCGTCGAGCACGGGAATGGCGCTGTAGAGCGTCACCGAGCGCTGCCCGCCCGAGGAGATGCGGGTGGCGGCGCCGTAACGCCCGGCCAGCGCCGCCTGCACCTCGGAGCCCAGCAGCGGACCGCCGCGAGCGTAGACGTCGGCGCTGCCGTGGGGCGGCCTCGGCGGCCGCAGCTTGCGAACCACCCGAATCGGCAGCGAACCCATGCGGTAGAGCCAGCTCTCGAACACGCTGGTCGGGGCCTCGGGCGCCGCTTCGTCGTCGGCCGCGCGGCGCGGGCCGAGCAGGCTGGTGTCGGCCAGCACCTCGCCCTGTCCGTCCACTACCCGGATGCGCGTGCCGCTGCGTTGGCGGAGCTGCTCGAGGGTGTGGCGCACGTCCTCCTTGCGCAGCGCCCCGCGCCCCGAGAGCGCCGCAGCCAGCACCCGGCCCTGCTCGACCATCGAGCGCTCCTGGTCGGCCAGCAGCTGCCTTTCATAGGTGTCGAGGAAGAGCACCCCCGCGGCGGGCATGAACACCAGCAGCGCGTTGAAGACCAGCAGCCTCGCGCCGATGCCGGTGGGGCGCCGCCGCCAGCGGCTCAATTCCGTGCCCTGTATCGGTAGCCGAGGCCGTGCACGGTCTCGATGCCTTCGAAGGCAGGGTCGGCGCCCGCGAACTTGCGACGGATGCGCTTGATGTGGCTGTCGATGGTGCGCTCGCTCACGAAGGCGTCGTGCGGGTAGGCAGCGGTCATCAGCTGCTCGCGGGTCTTCACGAAGCCGGGGTTGCGCACCAGCGCGCGCACCACCTGGAACTCGGTGACGGTGAGCGCCACGTCGCGGCCCTTCCACTGGGCGGTATAGCGCTGCAGGTCGAGGTCGAGGCCGTCGACGCGCAGGCGCTCGTCGGCTTCGGGCGCCGCGCTGTCGCGCAACAGCGCCAGACGGCGCATCAACACCTTCACCCGCGCCAGCAGCTCGCGCATGCTGAAGGGCTTGCAGAGGTAGTCGTCGGCGCCGAGCTCGAGGCCGAGCACCCGGTCGAACTCGTCGTCGCGCGAGGTGAGGAAGATCAGCGGCAGGCTCTCGGAGCGCGCGCGCAGCTTGCGGCACAGCTCGAGGCCGTCCATGCGCGGCATCAGCACGTCGAGGATCGCCAGGTCGGGCAGCGCGGTCTCGAGCCCGGCCCAGGCCTCGGCGCCGTCGGCGAAGGTCTGGACCACATAGCCCTCGCGCTCGAGCGCGAAGCCGACCGTCTCGCGGATGTTCTCTTCGTCGTCGACGACCGCGATGCGGCCTAGCTCGGGCGCGGGCATGACCCCGTGAGGCTATCCAGCGGCCCCGCCCGGCGCCAAAGGCAAGCCTGCCTCATTTCCGCCACAACTCGCCCCGGCATTTCCTCGGAGCGCGCGACGCGGGGTCACGTCCGGAGGCTTTCCTGTTCGAGGACGCAACGAGGAGGCCCCCGTGGAAAGAGCCCGGACGCGAGCGATCTGCAGCTTCTGTGTCACGTGGGGGGTGGTGCTGGCCGCCGTCTCGGCGGGCGCCCTGCCCAAGGACGTGGGCAGCGGGGCGCTCTTCGCCAAGAGCGCCGACGGCAGCTTCGAGACGCCGTTGCCGCTGCTCGAGACCGAGGTCGAGCTGAAGGTCACGGGCATGGCGGTCCGCGCCCGGGTGGTGCAGCGCTTTCGCAACCCGAGCGACCGCTGGCTCGAGGGCATCTACGTCTTCCCCCTGCCGGAGCTGGCCGCGGTCGACCACCTCGACCTGCGCGTGGGCTCGCGCGTGATCGAGGGACAGATCCAGGAGCGCGAAGAGGCCAAGAAGACCTACACGAAGGCCAAGCGCGAAGGCCGCCGCGCGAGCCTCGTCGAGCAGGAGCGCCCGAACCTCTTCACCACCCGCGTCGCCAACCTGGGCCCGGGCGAAGAGGTCGAGGTGGCCATCGAATACCAGGAGGCGCTGCGCTACGAGCGCGGCAGCTACCGGCTGCGCTTTCCCATGGCGGTGACGCCGCGCTTCACGCCCGGGCCCGCTCTGCCTGTGATCGCGCCGCAGCCCTCGCCTGTGAGCGGCATCACCCTGGTCAGCACCGGCGCCGAGCACGACCAGTGCATCGACTTCCCGGTGCTCCACCCCGACGCCGGCCCCGCCCACCCCACCCGCGTCCGCGTCGAGCTCGAGCCGGGCTTCCCCCTGGCCGAGCTGCACAGCCCCACCCACGTGGTGGCCGTCTACCCGAAGGGTGCCGACGGAGCGCACCTCGTCGAGCTCGACGACTATCCCGACCGCGACTTCGTGCTCGAGTGGCGCCCCCAGGCGGGCGCCGAGCCCCGCGCCGCGCTCTTCTCGGAGACCCGCGGCGACCGCGCCTACGCCCTGCTGATGGTGATGCCCCCCGACGCCGAGGCGGGGGCCGCGTCGCTCCGCCGCGAGGTGGTCTTCGTGATCGACACCTCCGGCTCGATGGGCGGCGCCTCGATCGAGCAGGCTCGCGCCTCCCTGCTGCTAGCCCTCGAACAGCTCGACGCTGGCGACCACTTCAACGTGATCGAGTTCGACGACCAGACCGAGAAGCTGTTCCCGGCCAGCGTGCCCGCGACGCCGCGCCACCTCGAACTCGCTCGGCGCCGGGTGCGAGGACTACGCGCCAACGGCGGCACCCACATGCTCCCGGCGCTGGCCGCGGCGCTCTCGGGCGACGCCGGCCACGGCGACCTGCGCCAGGTGGTCTTCATCACCGACGGCAGCATCGGCAACGAGGCCCAGCTCTTCGCGGCCATCGAGCGCGACCTGGGCCGCAGCCGGCTCTTCCCGGTGGGCATCGGCTCGGCGCCCAACGGCCACTTCCTGAGTCGCGCCGCCAAACACGGCCGCGGCACCCACACCCTGATCGCCAACCCCGGCGAGGTGGACGCCAAGATGGGCGCGCTCTTCGCCAAGCTCGAGAGCCCGGTGCTGTCGGACATCGAAGTGCTCTGGAACGACGAAGTGCAGATGTGGCCCCACCGCGTGCCCGACCTCTACGCCGGCGAACCGGTGGTGGTGACGGCCGAACTCTCGCGTTTCGCCGGCGACGTGGTGGTGCGCGGGCGCCGCGGCGACCGCCCCTGGCAGGTGCGCCTGCCCCTCGAGCCGGGCGAGGCCCAGCGCGGCATCGGCGTGCTCTGGGCGCGGCGCAAGATCGCCGCCGGCATGGAGGCACTGGCGCTGGGCGCCGACCCCGACGCCGTGCGCGTCGGCGTGCTGGCCGTGGCGCTCGAACACCATCTGGTGTCTCGCTACACGAGCCTGGTGGCGGTGGACGTGACCCCGGTGCGGCCGCTGGGCGAGCTGCTGGCCTCGGGCCCCCTTCCGCTCAACCTGCCGGCCGGCATGCAGGCGCCGCAGGTGGGGGCGCTGCCCCAAGCCGGCACCCCGGCCGCGCTGCTGCGCGCGCTCGGCGCGGTCCTGATGCTGGTCGCCTCGGGGCTCGGCACCGCGGGAAGACGGCGCCGCCGGCCAATGCCCGACGAGGCGCAAAGGCGGCGCCAACGGCCAATGCCCGCCGACGCGCAGAGGCGGACGCGATGAGCCGCGCCCGCCGCCACGCCGCCGTGGCCTTCGCGCTGCTGGGCGGCTCGATGGTCGCACAGGGCGCCTGGATACCGGCCAAGGCCGCGCTCGCGCAGCTCCTGCTCGAGCGCGCCTGGCACAAGACACGAGGGGGAGAGGACGCGGTTCGGCCGTGGCCCTGGGCCGACACCTGGCCCGTGGCCCGGCTGCGGGTGCCGGGGCAGCAGCGCAGCGTCGTCGTTCTGGAGGGGGCGACGGGACGTACGCTGGCATTCGGCCCCGGTCACCTGGCCGGGAGCGCCTCACCGGGCGCTCCCGGCAACAGCGTCCTCGCCGGTCACCGCGACACCCACTTCGCCTTCCTGCGTCGGCTCGCGCCGGGCGACGAGCTGGCCGTCGAGGACCGCGAAGGCGGCTCGCGTCGCTACCGCGTGCGCGAGCAGCTCGTGGTGCACGAGACCGACACCGCCGTGCTGGCCCCGAGCGCCCGGCCCACCCTCACCCTGGTCACCTGCTACCCCTTCGACACGCCCGTGCCGGGGGGACCGCTGCGTTACGTGGTGGTGGCCGAGGCGAGCTGAGCCCTCGTGATCTCGGGACGCGTCCCAGCTCGCGGCCGGGCCCACCTCAGGATTCGCCCCGGTTCGCGCGATAGGATCAGGGGTCGAGCGGCGCGCGGTGCGCCCGACCGAGGCGGGGCGCGTGGACGAAGCAGCGAGGGCAAACGGGCCGGAGCCGGCCGAGATCGCAGCACGCCGCGGCGCCGGACTCGCCGTGATCGGTCTCGAGAAGTCCTTCGAGGGGCAGCCCGCCGTGGGCGGGGTGAGCTTCGAGGCGGCTCCGGGCGAGATCCTCGGCATCGTGGGCCCCAACGGCGCCGGCAAGACCACGACACTTCGATGTGTCGCCGGCATCTTGAGGCCCGACGCGGGCGAGCTGCAGGTAGACGGGGTCGACGTGGAAGCCGAGCCCGTCGAGGCCAAGCGCCGCCTGGCGCTGGTGCCCGACGAGCCCCACCTCTTCTCCCGCCTCAGCGTCTGGGAGCACCTCGAGCTCTCGGCACGCCTGTATCGCGTGCCCGACTGGCAGCCCGTCGCCCGCGAGCTTCTCGAAGAGCTCGAGCTGTTCGAGCGCCGCGACACCCTGGCCGAGGCCCTCTCGCGCGGCATGCGCCAGAAGGTGGCCGTGGCTTCGGCACTGATCCACGCGCCGAGTCTGCTGATGCTCGACGAGCCGCTCGTGGGCCTCGACCCGCGCGGCATCCGCACCCTCTTCTCCACCCTCGAGCGCCGCGCCGCCGCCGGCCACACCGTGCTCATGAGCAGCCACCTGCTCGGGCAGATCGAGGGCCTGTGCACGCGCTTCCTGATCATGCGCGACGGCGGCGTGCTCTTCTGCGGCTCGAAGGCCGAGATCGCCGCCGAGCTGCCCGCCCTGCGCGCCGAGGCCACCCTCGAGGAGATCTTCTTCAGCGCCACCGAGCCAGGCGCGCCGTGAGTCGCGGCGCAGGCCACCCCCTGTTGTGGTTGCTGCTGCGCGACTCGCGCAACGCCGCCCGCGGCACGCTCCAGCGCGTGGCCCGGCCGCGCGGCGCCCTGGCCCTGGCCGGCCTCACCTTCTTCATCGCCTTCGCCGCCAGCGCGCTGCGCGGCTCGCAGAGCGGTGCGGGCAACGTGGCCGTCTACGGCGGTCCGGGCCTGATGCTCCTGATCCTGCTCGGAGCCTTCTCGCCCTCGGGCCTCTACTTCCGGCCGGCCGAGGTCGACTGGCTGCTGACGGCGCCGCTCTCGCGCCGCGCCCTCGTGCTCTATAACGTGGCGGTGCGCTCGCGCACCGCGATCTTCTCGGGGTTGCTGCTCTCGCTGCTTCCGGCCTGGCGCTTGTCGAGCTGGGGCGCGGCAGTCACGGGCTACACCCTGGTGTTCCTGCTGCTCCAGACCTCCGCCCAGTGGATGGCCGTGGTCCGCGCGAGGCTGGCGCTGAGCCTGTCCGCGGCCGCGCGCCGCGCGCTGGGCGCGGCGGTGTTCGGACTGCCCCTGGCGGCGCTGGCCTTCGAGGTCTCGCTGCGCCGCGAGCTCGACTTCAACGCCTTCTTCGAGCAGTCGTGGGTGCTGGCGGTGATCGGCGCGCCCACCGCGCCCTTCCTCGGCACGGTGGCCGCGCCCGACTTCGCGAGCTGGCTCGTGAACGCGAGCTTCGCCGGCGCGATCCTGGTCGCCGCCATCGCCCACATCTGCTGGCTCGACGTCCCCTACCGCGAGGCCGCCGTGCGCCAGAGCGAGCGCAGCGCGCGGCGCTTCGCGCGCATGCGCAGCGGCGGCGGCGCCTTCGGCGCCGGGCGCGCGCGGCTTGCACGGCGGATTCCGATGTTTCCCTACCTGGGTGGCGGCGGACCGGTGGCCTGGCGACAGCTGCAAGAGCTCGCGCGCAACCCCCACGGCATCGCGCTGCTGCTGGCGGTGGTGGGCCTGGTGACCGTGGCCACGGTGCTGATCCCGTGGCTGCGCGGCGGCGACGCCGAGCTGATGGCGCGCATGGGCCGCACCGGCATCTTCCTCGTGGCCTTCCTGCCCCTCTTGATGGGCGACAACATCGCCTGCGACTTCCGCCGCGACCTCGACCGCATGGGCCAGCTCAAGAGCTGGCCCATCGCGCCGCTGGCCCTGGCCGCGGGCCAGATCGCGCCGGCCGCGCTCTTCGCCACGGCGGTGCAGCTCGTCGGCATCGCCTTCCTGCTCTGGGCGACGGCGCCGCTCTCGACG
>Ga0224508_10001391_pt1 | contig 21806 bp, 16 predicted proteins | sample SF_Jan12_sed_USG_4_FD_170157 | JGI IMG/M metagenome (GOLD analysis project Ga0224508, IMG submission 170157) | Sediment microbial communities from San Francisco Bay, California, United States - SF_Jan12_sed_USGS_21 | ecosystem: Environmental > Aquatic > Marine > Sediment | place: USA... | reverse complement strand
TCACCACGATGATCGTCAGGCCCTCCGCGTGGAGCCGTTCGATCAGCTCCATCACCTGCGCCCCCGCGCGACTGTCCAGGTTGCCGGTGGGCTCGTCCGCCAGCAGCACCTGCGGCCGCATCACGATGGCGCGGGCGAGCGCCACCCGCTGTCGCTCGCCCCCCGAGAGCTCGCTCGGGCGGTGACTCGCGCGCGCCGAGAGCCCCACCTGGGCCAGGGCGGCCGCCACCCGCTCGCCGCGCTCGGCGCGCGGGATGCCCGCGAAGATCATCGGGAAGGCCACGTTCTCTGCGGCGGTGAGACGCGACACGAGGTGGAAGGTCTGGAAGACGAAGCCGATCTTGCGCCCGCGGATGGCGGAGAGCTCCTCCTCCGAGAGCTCGCTCACGTCCTCTCCGTCGAGCCGGTAGCGCCCCTGCGTCGGCCGGTCCAGGCAGCCGACGACGTTGAGCAGCGTCGACTTGCCCGAGCCCGAGGGCCCGACCAGCGCCACGTACTCGCCGGCCCCGATGCTCTCCGTGACGTCGTCGAGCGCGTGCAGCACCTGGTCGCCCATCGTGTAGGTGCGCGTCACGTGCTCGAGCTCGATCACGGCGTGTACTCGACCCGCTCGGTCACGGCCTGTACTCGACCCGCTCGGTCACGGCGTGTACTCGACCCGCTCGGCCTCGACCCGGGCGCCCTCCTCGATGCCGCTGCGGTCGAGGGTCGTCACCACGTGCGCCCCGTCCGCGAGGCCGTCGCGCACCTCGACCCAGTTCCAGTTGCGCAGGCCCACCTCGATCACCTGCTCGCTGAGCCGCCCGTTCTCGGCGAGCAGTACGCGGTCGCCCTCGAGCAGTGCCGAGGCGGGGATGCGCAGCACCGCTTCCCGGCGCTCGAGCACCACCTCCACGTCGGAGGAGGTGCCCGGCAGCAGGCGGCGCTCGTCGCCGGGCGGGTTCTCGATCTCCACCTCGATCTCGACGGTGCGGTTCTGCGCCTCGATGTCGAGCACGAAGGGCGCCACGCGCACCACCCGGCCCTCGAACTCGACGCCCGGGTGCGAATCGACCGTCACCTTGGCCGTCTGCCCGTTGCGGATCGCCGCGGAGTCGACCTCGTCCATCGGCGCGCTCACGTAGAGCGAGCGCGGGTCGATCAGGTCGAGCACCGCCGGGGCCTTGAGCAGCGGCGGCGAGGGCGTGATCCACTCGCCCACCTCGACCGTGATCTCGGCGATCATGCCCGCGAAGGGCGCACGGATCAGCATCTTCTCCACTTCGATCTCGCGCGCCGCGACCTCCGCGCGCGCGCGCTCGACGTCCGCGGAGAAGCGGTTGCAGGAGGCCCTGGCCGCCGCGTAGGCGCTCTCGAGCTGGTCGAGAAGGTCCTCGGAGATCACGTTCTCCGCCGCCAGCTCCCGCTTGCGCACCAGCTCGCGGCGCGCCCGGTCGCGCTGGATGCAGGCCTCGTTCAGGCTCGCCTCGCTGCTGTGCACGCCCTGACGGGACAGCGCGAGCCGCGCCTCCTGGATGCTGGCCTCGAGCGCCACCAGCGGCTCGCCGGCCTCCACCCAATCGCCCTCGGCGTGGGGCAGGGCGACGACGCTGCCGCCGATCTCCGGGGAGAGCTTGGCGCGCTTGCGCGCGCGGATGGTGCCGGCCTTGGTGTTGGTGACCGTCGACTCCACGCGGCCGCGCGAGGCCTCGACGACCTGCACCGCCAGCGTCTCCCGCCGCAGCAGCACCGACCAGAGCAGGAGCCCCAGCAGCACGATCGCGGCGAGGAGCCAGGGCAGCCAACGTCGCATGCAGAGATCCTACCGAACACGGGACGCGGCGGGTGTGGCCTCGCGCCACAGGCCCGGTCGACGAGTCAGGAGGATCGAAGAAGTCCGCGTCCGGTCATCGCAGCGGCGAGCACGAACAACAGACCGGCCAGCAGCGCATAGACCGCGAGCGGCATCGCCGGCACGACCGCGCAGCCGAGATTCGCGTCCACCTCGTTTCCCTCGTGATCCGAAGGCCAGCAGATCGCGCTCGGCGAGGCGCCGCAGCTGGCGAAAGGGTTCGAGAGGTCGGCAAAGACGCGGGTGGCGGTGCCATCGCCGTCCGCGTCCGAGGCGCCGTCGAGATAGGTGCAGAGCGAAGAGCTCGGGCTGGCCCTGACCAGGAAGGCATAGTCGATGCGGCGGTCCACGTTGTCGCTGGTCGACTCGAGCTCGCTGAGATCGCCGCTCTCGCGACCGGAAGTGCAGCCCGTGGCTCCCGTAGTCATCGGATCGCACTCGGGGTTCCCGACGGCGAGGTGGGTGTCCGTCCAACCCTCGGCCACGACGTGGTCGTACTCGAAGCTCCCCGGCTCCGCATTGAGATCCCCGGTGACGAGAGCCGGTGTCGAGGGGTCGTTCTTCAGGTTCACGTAGTCCACGAGCTGGACGGCCTGGCACTCGCGGTTCGTCGTCGCCCCGGCCGCGGTGCACTCCGCAGGGCAGGGGGAGCAGGCGGCGGTGGCCTGATCCGACCCCGAAGAGAAATGGGTCGTGAAGACGTCCATCGCGCCCGCAGGGTGATCGATCTCTGCGTAGAGCACGTGGCGAGTGAAGTTCGGTGCGAGTCCACTGTGGAGCACGAGCACTTCCGAGCCGAGGATCGGATAGCGCGAGAGCACCATCTCCTCGTCGATGTCCTGGACGTCGGAATAGGCCGTGTTCCCGTCGTACTGTCCGCCGCATGCGGTCGCCAGCTCGGCCTCGATCAGCGCCCGGCCCTGAAACACCTGCCCGGCCAGGTCGTTGACCTCCTGGAGCGTCACGACATCGGGGCAGCCCGCGTCGGCGATCCAGTCGAAGAGCAGATCGACGCGATCGGGAACGCGGCAGAGATCCGGTGCACAGCCGAGGCCGTGGAGCATGTTGAGATTCGCGAGGGTGAGGTCGTCGTCGGCCCGGGCGCCCGGTGCGAACGCAGCGAACCCCATCGCCCATGCCACGAACCACGCCGCGCATGCTCTCGATTGGTGCACGGATGAACGATCTCATCCCCCCCGAGGGAATGTCAAGCCCGCGCCGCCGACGCAAGCTGCAAGCGCATGAACAGCCATTGATCAGCGAGATGCCACCCGATTCGACCTGCCGTTCGCTACGGTGCCGGCCGTCTGGAAGTCTCGACTCGCGTCGATCATTGAACTCACTCGGGGAGACCCCACATGCTCGTTCCGCATCGCCTTTGGCTTACCGCGCTCGCTGCGATCTTCTTGTGTCCCGCGTGGGCTGGGGCGGCGACCCAGCCGAACATCGTGGTGATGATGGTGGACAATCTCGGCTGGGGTGAGCTGGGCGTCTACGGTGGCGGCGTGCTGCGCGGGGCTGAAACCGCCCGGCTCGACGAGCTCGCGGGCGAAGGGATGCGCTTCCTCAATTTCAACGTCGAGCCGCAATGTACACCGAGTCGTTCTGCGTTCATGACCGGCAGACACCCGATCCGCTCGGGGACGACCAAAGTGGTTTGGGGAATGTTGTACGGCCTCACGCAGTGGGAGCAGACGCTGGCGGAGTTGGTTTCGAGCGCGGGCTATGCGACCGGCATGTTCGGCAAATGGCACCTCGGCGACACACCAGGCCGCTTCCCGACCGACCAGGGCTTCGACGAGTGGTACGGCATCGCGAATACCACCGACGAAGCGATGTACAGCTCCCACTACGCATACGATGCGAAGGAGAGCGTGAAGCCCTACATCGTCGAGGCGACCCGGGGCAAGAAGCCGAAGAAGGTCAAGCCCTACGACCTCGACGCGCGGCGCACGATAGACGGCGAACTCACCGAGCGCGCGATCGAGTTCATGAAGAAGCACGCAAAGAAGGGAAAGCCCTTCTTCACCTTCGTGCCCTTCACACACGCACACCTCCCTTCGCTCACGCACCCCGACTTCGATGGCAAGACCGGGAACGGTGCATATGCGGATGTGCTCAGCGAGATCGACCACCGCTCCGGTCAGATCCTCGATGCGATCGACGACCTCGGTCTACGAGACGACACGGTCGTGCTCTGGATGAGCGACAACGGCCCCGAAGAGATCGAGGGATATCACGGCACCGCCGGCTACTGGCGCGGCAACTACTTCACGGCGCTCGAAGGTTCGCTGCGGGTCCCTGCGATGATCCGCTGGCCGGGCCAGATCGCGGCAGGCTCGGTGACCAACGAGATCGTCCACGTAACCGACGTTCTGCCGACCTTTGCTCGGATCGCAGGCTACGAGGTGCCGAGCGACCGCATCATCGACGGCGTCGACCAACTCGACTTCCTACGCGGCAAGGCGAAGGAGGGACCACGCGAGGGGTTCCCGGTGTACAACGGCGACGAACTCTTCGCCTACAAGTGGCGCGACTGGAAGATGCACTTCATCCAACTCGACAGCATGTTCGGAAGTCCGAAGCCGTTGAACATGCCACACCTCTACAATCTCATCGAAGACCCGAAGGAGCTCTACTCGATCGAGCGTATCGACGCCGCAGGCTCCTGGGTCTTCCCAGTGGTGCTGAAGAAGGTCATCGAGTTCCGCAAGACGCTCGCGGTGGAGCCGCCGATCGCGCTCGGCACACCCGATCCCTACGAGCCGAAACGACGCTGAGTACGACCGCGACTCACTGACGCGACGGCTGTGTCTGTAGCTGCTGGAGCACCTTCTCCAGGCTCAGTGAACCGACCGCCTGGCTCGGGGGATAGTCCTTGAACGTGGCCAGGAACTGACCGATGAATGCCTGAGCCGGGACGAACAGCCACATCTGGTCACCCAACCAACGCGTGTAGAGGGCGGCCTCTGGAGTCATCTCGAAGGGGTCCTGGCGCAAGTTGACCACCAATGGCCAACTCGGCGTCTTTCGGTAGGCCTCGTTGATGGCGCCTTCCATGATCGCGAAGTGGACCTTCCAGTCGTTGTAACGCAACGCGTTGAGGTTCCCGCCCGCATCGAAGTAGAAGATCTCCTTGCGCTCACCAGGGCCCTTGCCCGACAGGGCAGCGGTCTGATCGTAGCCATCGAGATGCGTGCGAAACTTCTTGCCGGCAGCCCGGTGCCTGCCCTTCTTGAGCTTCTCTTTGATCTCCGGGTCACCCGCGGCGGCCATCAGGGTCGGCACCCAATCTTCGTGGGAGAAGATGTCGTTCACGATCGTCCCCGGCTTCACGGTGCCGGGCCAGCGAACCGCTGCCGGCACCCGGAAGCCACCTTCCCAGGTCGTGCCCTTCTCGCCGCGGAACGGAATGGTGCCCCCGTCGGGCCAAGTGAACTTCTCTGCGCCGTTGTCGGTGGAGTACACGACGATGGTGTTGTCGGCGATCCCCAGCTCATCGAGCTTGTCGAGGACGATGCCGATGTCGTGATCGTGCTGCGCCATACCGTCGGCGTACAGACCGTGTCCGGTCTTTCCGTCCCACTCCGGGCTGAGACGCGTCCACACGTGCATGCGCGTCGCATTGAGCCACACGAAGAAAGGCTTTTCGTCCTCGACCGCCTTCTCCATGAAGTCGATCGCTGCATCGCGGAATTCCTCGTCCGCGGTCTCCATGCGCTTGCGCGTCAGCGGGCCCGTATCCTCGACGCGACCATCGGCGTATGCGTGAAGCACGCCGCGCGGACCGAACTGCTCGTGGAAGGCCTTGTCCTTCGGATAGTGGTAGGTCTCCGGCTCCTCTTCGGCATTGAGGTGGTAGAGGTTTCCGTAGAATTCATCGAAGCCGTGGTTGGTCGGCAAGAATTCGTCGAGATCACCGAGGTGGTTCTTTCCGAACTGGCCGCTCACGTAGCCGTGCGGTTTCAGCAACTCGGCCAGGGTCGGATCCTGCGGCTGAAGTCCCTGCTTCGAGCCTGGCATTCCGATGGTGAGCAGGCCGGTGCGAAATGGATGCTGACCGGTGATGAACGCCGCGCGGCCCGCGGTGCAGCTCTGTTGCGCGTAGTAGTCGGTAAACAACGCACCTTCGTTCGCGATTCGGTCGATGTTCGGCGTGCTGCCGCCCATCATGCCGCGGTGATAGGCACTGATGTTGTACATCCCGATGTCATCGCCGAAGATCACGAGAATGTTGGGCTTCTTCTCGGCTTGTGCCGTTGACGCGGCGGCCAGCAGCAGGCTCATCGCGATCGCACTCACAAGGGTCTTTCTCGTTCTGAGATTCAATTCGGATTCTCCTGCATCGTTTGTCACTCACCGCCGGCCACCGGGTATCCGAGATACCCGGCACACTAGCCTGCGAACGCGAACAGAATAGCCTGCACCATCCGCGCAGGACGTCAAGGCAGGAGAACGTCGGCCGCCATGAGTCGTGCGTCCCTCTGCAGCTTCTCGAAGAAGCCGCGCAGCTCTGCCTCACCGAGCGACTCGTGCTCGAGCAGTGCCGCGGCGCTCTCCTCGAGAATGCCGCGGTGGTGCTCGAGAACCTCGCGAGCACACGCGAAGGCGGAGCTCGCGAGCTCGCGAACTGCGCAATCGATCTCGCGCGCGGTCTCCTCGCTGTAGCGGCGCCTCGAGGCCATCGGCGTGCCAGAAGGGACTCCGAGCATCGCCCCCGGCTCGTCGTCGTAGGTGACGAGGCCGAGCTCCTCGTGCATGCCGTAGCGGGTCACCATGCTGCGCGCGATCTCGGTGACGCGAGCGAGGTCGTCGGCGGCACCGGTCGAGAGCTCCCCGAACACGAGATCCTCCGCCGCGCGTCCGCCGAGGAGCACCGCGAGCTTGCGCTCGAGCTCCTCTCGGGTCATCAGATAGCGGTCGTCAGTGGGGCGCTGGAGGGTATAGCCAAGCGCGCCGATACCGCGCGCGATGATCGACACCTTGTGTACGGGATCGCTGCCGGGAAGCGCGGCCGCGACGAGCGCGTGGCCCATCTCGTGGTGGGCGACGATCTCGCGCTCACGCGGGATCAGGATTCGGTTCTTGCGCTCGAGACCCGCAACGATCCGCTCGACGGCCGCGGTGAAGTCCGCCATCGACACGGTGTCCGCGTTCCGGCGGGTGGCGACGAGCGCGGCCTCGTTCACGAGATTGGCGAGGTCCGCGCCGGTGAAGCCGGGCGTGAGCGCGGCGATCGCGTCGGCGTCGACGTCCGCGGCCGACCGGATCTTCGGAAGGTGCACGCCGAGAATCGCCACCCGGCCGCCGCGGTCCGGGCGGTCGAGCAGCACGTGGCGGTCGAAGCGGCCCGCCCGCAGCAGCGCCGGATCGAGGATCTCGGGGCGGTTCGTCGCCGCGAGCAGAACGATCCCGGAGCTCGGGTCGAAGCCGTCGAGCTCGACGAGCAGCTGGTTCAGCGTCTGCTCCTTCTCGTCGTGTCCTCCGAGGCCAGGCATCGCACCGCGTGCACGCCCGAGCGCGTCGAGCTCGTCGATGAAGATGATGCAGGGCGCGCGCGTCCGGGCCTGCTCGAAGAGATCGCGCACCCGCGCGGCCCCCACCCCGACGAACATCTCCACGAACTCCGAGCCGCTGATCGAGAAGAAGTCCACGCCGGCCTCGCCCGCGACGGCGCGGGCCATCAGCGTCTTGCCGGTTCCTGGCGGGCCCACGAGCAGGATGCCCTTCGGCATGCGCGCGCCCAGCCGCCCATAGGCCTTCGGGTCCTTCAGGAAGTCGACCACCTCGCGCAGCTCGGCCTTTGCCTCGTCCACGCCGGCCACGTCCTCGAAGCAGACCTTCGTGTCCGACTCGACGTAGACCTTCGCCTTGCTGCGCCCGATCGCGAGCATGCCTTTGCCGGCACCGAGGTTCCCCGCCATGCGCCGCAGCAGGAAGATCCAGATTCCCAAGAACAGTGCGATCGGCACCAGCCAGGTGAGCAGCATTGGCAGCAGCGTGCTCTGGGGCTCGCTCGCGAAGCGGATCTCGTGGTCCTCGAGGCGTGCGGCGAGCTCGGGGTCGACGACGTGGGTCGTGAAGCGGGTCTTCCCGTCTCGCGGCTCGCGGAAGGTGCCTTCGAGGGTCTCTCCGCGGACGGTCACCTCCGCGACCTGCCCCGCCTCGAGCATTGCCTGGAACTCGCTGTAGGGGATGCGATCGATCTCGACGTACGAAACCCAGAGGTCGCGCAGCAGGATCACGCCGAAGAGGGCGAGCAGCAGAAACAAGATCTGAAAGCGCGGCTGATCAGGCAGCGGCGAGGGCGGTCTGCCGGGCGGGGCCTTGTCGGGCTCGGCGCGGTCCATCAGACGCCCCCGATGGCGGTGCCACAGCCCGCTCGTGTCGCCTCGCGGGCGCGTTCTCCGCCCCGGCACTCCTCTTCGCGGCCGCGCACGACGCGCATACCGCGCAGCGGGCCCTGGGTCTCGGTCACGACCGTACATTGCCCAGCAGCGGACCCGCGCTCGTAGAAGATCACCACCCAGTCGTGAGTATGCCCGAGTTCGTGGGCTCGTGCGGTGTTCGAGAAGAGTGCGGTGAACTGCCAGCCCGCGCGTTCGCAGTGAAGAATCGGCAGCCAGGCCTTTCGTTCCGGGTTGAAACGGCGGGGGGCGATCAGGCGCAGCGCACCGCGCTCGGCTCGGTCGCGGTAGTCGGCGTCCACTGCGAGTAGCGTCGCTATGTCCGGCAGCGGGAGCGGGGCACGGTACGCCGCCTCGGCAAGCCCGCGTCGGCGGGCGCGCCGGCGAACCGAGCGCCCGAGAATCGACCCGAGCTGCTCCCGCACCGCGCGTACCCGCCGTGGCCCGAACCCGGGCACGCCCTCGAGGCGGCCGTCGTGGGCGGCCTGCTCGAGCTCCTCGAGGCTCTCGATCGCGAGCTGGGTATGGATCCGATCGGCGAGCTCGGGGCCGATGCCAGCCACTGTCGCGAAGAGGCGCTCCGGCGACACCTCGCCCTCGAGGCGGTCGAGCAGCGAGAGCGAGCCGCGGTGGGCGAGCTCGGCCACGTGCGCGGCGATCCTGGGACCGATGGCGGGCAGCGCCTCCAGAGCTGCGAGCCCCCCTGCGGCGAGGACCTCGACGAGCGGCTCGGGATGGACCCGGATCGTGTCGCCCGCGCGGCGGTATGCCGCCACCCGAAACGGGCTCGCCTCCTGGGCCCCGAGCAGGTCCGCGACGCGGTCGAGAACCGCCGCGATCTCCGAGTTGCTCGGGGAGGGGCTCCGATGCGTTCTCGCTGCCGTGGAAGTGTGGGTCGCCACTGGGGAGTCGTCCTGTAGCGATAGGAATGCAATCGCCGTGCCTGAGCAGTCTCGGGATTCCCCTCCGGCTTGCCAACCGCTCGCCAGCGCCAAGAGAGAGGCCGGTTCGATGCACCGGGATCCGCTGTGGCGCCTCGCCCCGACCCGTGGCACAACGGGCCCCCCGGTCGGAAGCACCGATCCGTGGCGCCCTTCGCGTTGGCACGGAAGCTGCCACGCTGGATCTCCACCATGAGAGATCGGATTCGCGATTGGATGAGCTGCGATCCCTTCAGCGTGCGAGAGGCCGTCTCGGCGCTCGAGGCGCTCGACGAGATGATCGAGAGAGGCATCCGGCACCTACCGGTCGTCGATGCGACGCGCCGGGTGATCGGGATCCTCACGATCGACGACTTGCGCGCAGCGCTGCCCTTCGAGGTCGCCGCAGAACGCCCGCTCGGCCCTATGGAACGTCACGACGCGCGGGAATACCGGGTGAGCGACGCGATGACCTGGGCACCGCAGACGGCTCGGGCGAGCGACTCGCTCGAGGAAGCTGCTCAGCGACTCGCCGACCATCGAATCGGCTGCCTGCCGGTGGTGGACGAAGACGAGCGTCTGGAGGGGATCTTCACCGAGACCGATGCGCTCCACGCCCTCAGCGCGCGGCTGCACGGCCCGGCCCCACCGGCGCGCGCAGCACCTCCCCACGGCTCCGACGCACTGGTGGATGCCCTGTGGGCGGAGCACGAGCGCCTGGTCGAGCAGCTCGCGAAGTGGCAGGCGGCAGAGCGGGCGATCGCGGCGAACCTCCGCGACGAGCCACGCGACTCGGGAGATTGCGCGATCGAAGCTCCCGGCAGCGCCGATCCCAAGGGTTTGGCCAAGCGCGCGTCCGGGCGTCTTCGCGCGATCGAGGGCGCCCTCAGGCGCGCCGAGCAGGGTCGCTTGGGCATCTGTGAGCAATGCCAGGGTCGGATTCCCGCGACCCGACTGCGCGCGCTTCCGGAGGCGACCCTCTGCGTGCGCTGCGCCCGAACGACAGCCCAGGCCAGGGGGAGACCTGACGGCACCTAGCGCGATAGCGTTGAGGGGAGGAGGAGGCTCATGGCGGCCCGCAGGAAGTCCAACAAGAGTCGCACGAAGACCGTCCGCAAGAAGAAGGCCACTCGCAAGAAGCGGACGGGTGGCGACTCGAAGACGAAGCGCCCCGTGGCCAGAAAGGCCGGCTCGCGGGCGGCGTCGCTCGCCGAGCGCGTGACCGAGCTGGTCGAGCACGCCGCCGCCGGGGCCCTGCGCCGGGTGGTGGAAGGGGGCGGACGGGAGCTCGCTTCCTGGCTCCCCGAGGCGCCCGAGCTGCGCCGCGAGGCGGGCGCCTACGTGCGCGAGCTTCGCGAGCTGGCGGGGCTGACCCTCGACGAGCTGGCGGACGCCATCGAGCTCGAAGACCGCTCGCTGCTCGAGGCCGTGGAGCAGGGCAGCACGACGCTCTCCTTCGAGCTGATCCTGCGCCTCGCGGCAGTGCTGGCCCGCCACGATCCGGTGCCCTTCGTCTCGCGGCTGGTGCGCACCTACAACCCCGTGCTCTGGCAACTGCTCGAGGACTGGGGCATCGGGCGGCTGCCCCTCCAGCTCACGCGCGAGCGCGAGTTCGTGAACATCCTGCGCAGCCACGACGCGGCGCGCGCGCTCTCCGACGAGGACTTCGAGCAGGTGCTCGCCTTTACGCGCGCCGCCTTCGAGATGGCCATGCACTTCGGCGGGGGCACTGCACAGGAGACCTAGATCGCCCCGTCGCTGTGGCGTGGAACCCCAGAACGGAGTCCGCTGGGGCGCAGTGGGGCATGCTGTGCGCTCCCGCACCTCTCGACGGCCCGAGGGCTCGGCATCCGTCTTGCTTTCTACGAGGACGGGAGGATCCGATGGAGGAAGCCTTTGCCTTCGCCGACGAGTTGGGTCCGGCGCGCATCATCCACGTCCACGAACCCTCCGTAGGCCTGCGGGGCACGCTGGTGGTCGACAACGTCGCCACGGGCCCGTCGATCGGCGGCCTGCGCATGGCCCCGGACGTGAGCACGGAAGAGTGCGTTCGGCTCGCGCGCGCCATGACGCTCAAGAACGCGGCCGCGGGGCTCCCCCACGGCGGGGGCAAGAGCGTCCTCTACGGCGACCCGGGCATGCCGCGCGAACGCAAGGAGCGCCTGGTGCGCGCCATGGCCTGCGCGCTCGGAGACTGCCAGGACTACATCTTCGGCCCGGACATGGGCACCGACGAGGGCCTCATGGCCTGCGTCAAGGCCGAGATCGGACGCTCCGTGGGGCTGCCGCGCGAGGTGGGCGGCATCCCGCTCGACGAGATCGGCGCGACCGGGTTCGGGCTGGCTCACGCGGCCGAGGTGGCTGCGCGATTCTGCGACGTGGAGCTGGCCGGCGCGCGCGTGGCGGTCCAGGGCTTCGGCGCCGTCGGGATCCACGCGGCGCGCTTCCTCGCGGAACGCGGCGCCACGCTCGTCGCCGCCTCGGACTCGCGCGGCGCCACCCAGAACCCGGACGGTCTCGACGTCCCGGCGCTCGTCGAACACAAGCGCTCCGGGAAGGCGGTCGGCGAGTTTCCCGGCGGCGCGGCGCTCGAACGCGACGCCCTGATCGACGTCGACTGCGAGATCTGGGTGCCGGCGGCGCGCCCCGATGCGATCCGCGAAGACAACGTGAAGCGGCTGCGCGCGCGGCTCGTGGTCTCCGGCGCCAACATCTCGGTCACGCAGGGCGCCGAGGCCATGCTGCACGAGCGCGGCGTGCTCAACGTGCCCGACTTCATCGCGAACGCAGGCGGTGTCATCTGTGCATCCGTCGAGTTTCATGGTGGCAGCGAATCGCAGGCGATGACCACCATCGAGGAGAAGATCCGCCACAACACCGGGGAAGTGCTCGAGCGCGCGCAGCGCCGCGACTGCACACCCCGCGAGGCCGCCGTCGACCTGGCAGTGCAACGCGTAAAGCGCGCGATGGGCTACCGCCGCTGGTCGATCTTCTAGGAGTCGCGATGTACCGCATCCGCTTCCACGGCCGCGGCGGACAGGGCATGAAGACCGCCAGCCGGGTTCTGGGAAGCGCGTTCTTCGCCGATGGCTTCGAGGTGCAGGACGCACCGCGCTACGGCGCCGAGCGGCGGGGCGCTCCGCTCTTCGCGACGGTGCGCGCCGCGCACGGGCCGATCCGGGAGCGCGGACCGATGCTGCGTCCCGATCTCGTGATCGTGGCCGACGACACGCTGGTGCCCACGGCGGCGGGAGGCGGCGTGCTCGGGGGGATCGCCGAGCACACGGTGCTGCTGCTGCACAGCGCCCTGGATGCAGAGACCTGGCGAGAGCGTCTCCAGCTCGCGGGGCCCGTCTTCGTGCTGCCGCTGCACGTCGAGGAGCCCGCCGAGCTGCACTTCGTCGGTGCGCTGTGCGCCGGCGCCGCGGCGCGGCTGGTGGGAAACGTCTCGCTCGCTGCGCTCGAGGGCGCCATCCGCGAAGAGCTGGCCGACCTGCCCGCCGAGGTGCGCGAGACCAACCTGGAGCTCGCACGCGAGGCATGGCAGGCGATGGCGGAGCATCAGGGCTGCGTGATCGAGTCCAAACAGGAAGACCTCGCGGACGCGGAAGCGCCCGACTGGATCGAGCTTCCCTTCGAGGCCGCGGCCGTCTCGGCGCCCGCCATTCACGGCGCGCTCACCAGCGTGCAGGTGCGCACCGGGCTCTGGCGCACGCTCCGCCCCGTGCTCGACCGCGAACGCTGCAACCGCTGCCACTGGCTCTGCGGCACCCAGTGCCCGGACGGCGTCATCTCGCCCGACGCCGAGGGCTTCCCCGTGATCGACTACGAGCACTGCAAGGGCTGCCTGGTCTGCGTCGCCGTCTGCCCGCGCCACGCCATCGGCAGCACCCCGGAAGCGCAGGCCCTCGCCGAGGAGGCCGCTTCGTGACCCGGCAGCCGATCGGAAGCGGGAAGACGTCGTGACGCGCAAGCTCCTCACCGGCAACGGTGCAGCGGCCTGGGGCGCGCGGCTCGCCGAAGTCGACTACGTGCCGGCCTTTCCGATCACGCCGCAGACCGAGATCATCGAGACGCTCGGGGCCTGGATCGAGAGGCGCGAGCTCGACGCGCGCATGGTGACGCTCGAGTCCGAGCACTCGATGCTCACCGCCGCCGGCGCCGCAGCCGTCGCGGGCGTGCGCGTCTTCACGGCGACCTCGAGCCAGGGCCTGCTCTATGCGATGGAGATGCTCTACAACGTGGCGGGCTGGCGTGCGCCGTTCGTGCTGGTGAACGTCTCGCGCGGCCTGGCGGCTCCGGTGACGCTCGAGTCGGACCACAACGACGTGCTCGCCGCACGCGACAGCGGCTTCCTCCAGATCCACTGCGCCACCTGCCAGGAGGTGCTCGACAGCGTGCTGCTGGCCTACCGCCTGGCCGAGCACCCGCACGTGCGGCTCCCGACCATCGTGAACCTCGATGGCTTCACGTTGTCGTTCACGCGCGAGCCCGTCGAGATCCCGACGCCTGAGATGGCGCGTCGCTTCCTGCCCGCCTTCGATGCGGGGAACACCCGCTTCCGGGCGAGCGAGCCGATCAGCCAGGCCGTCGCCGTGCTGGGCGGCGGGCCCTACTCGTACTTCCGCTACGAGATGCAGCGCGCCGCGGAGCAGGCGCTCACGGCCTACGACGAGATCGCGGCCGAGTTCGCGCGCGAGACCGGGCGCGCGCACGCCGCGGTCGAGAGCTACCGCATGGAGGACGCGGAGGTCGCCTTCCTGATGATCGGCTCGTTCGCGACCAAGGCTGCGGACGCCGTCGACCGCCTGCGCGAGGCCGGCCGGCGTGTCGGTCTCGTGCGTCCGCGCTTGGTGCGTCCTTGGCCCGCCGCGGCGCTGCGCCGGGCGCTCGCCGGCGTGCGCGGCGTGGCCGTCGTCGACCAGAACCTCTCGCTCGGCCAGGGCGGCATCCTGCACGCCGAGCTGGCCTCCAGCCTGTACGGAACTGCGGACGCACCGGTGCTCGCGAGCTTCGTCGGCGGGCTCGGCGGACGCGACATCGCCCCCGCAGAATTCTTCCAGATGGCGGCCGTGACGCGCGAGGCGGCGGAGACGGGCTGCGCCCCCGAGCCGCGCCTGCTCTACACGGAGCACGAGCTGCGCGAGGTGCGCAAGCTCCAGGATGTGGCGCTGGCCGAGCGCCACGAAACGGCGCCGGGGAATGCGCGATGAGCGAGACGTTCGAACTCACCCGGCGCATGCCCGACCTGCCCTCCACTCACCTGCTCGGGGGCGGCACGGCGATGTGCGCCGGCTGCGGTGGGCTCCAGGCGCTGCACCAGATCTACGACGTGATGGGCGGCAAGACCGTGATCGTCAACGCGGCGGGCTGCATGACGTTGCTCTCCGTCTACCCGTTCACGCCCTTTCGCGGCTCCTGGCTCTACACCGCCATGGCCTCGGCGCCCGCCGGGGCGCAGGGCGTGCGCGACGCTCTCGACATCCTGCGCGAGAAGGGTCGCCTCGCCCCCGAGGACGATCTCGGCGTGGTGACGCTCACGGGCGACGGCGCGGCCTATGGCATGGGGCTCTCGGCGACCTCGGCCGCCATCGACCGGGGACTCGACTTCCTCTACCTCTGCTACGACAACGAGGGCTACGGCAACACGGGACAGCAGACCTCGCCCGCCACGCCCCACGCTGCCCACACCGCCACCGCGACGGGCGCAGCGGGCCACGCCGGCTTCAAGAAGGATCTGTTCGGGCTCTGGGTCGCGAACCGTCCCGCCTACGCGGCAACGGTGCTCGGCAGCGAGCCGCTCGACCTCGCGCGCAAGATCGAGAAGGCGACCCAGCTCGAAGGCCCGCGCCTGATCCTGGCGCTGGCGCCGTGCCCGACCGGCTGGGACTTCGACCCGGCCGCCGCCAGCGAGGTGGGCCGCCTGGCCTGGCGAACGGGCTTCTTCCCGCTCAAGGAGTACCTCGACGGCCGCGTCGTGCACACCAAGGTGCCGCGGCCCCGCGCCCCCGTGGAGGAGTATCTGAAGCTCCAGGGCCGCTTCCGTCACCTGTTCGAGCCGGAGCGCCAGCAGGGCCTGATCGATGCGATCCAGGCGCGCGTCGACGACTACTGGGAGCACGCGCAGTCGTGACGGAGCGCAGCTACCACCACCGGGGCAGCGAGACGCCTCTGCTGGGGCAAACGCTTCCCGAGCACTTTCGCGAGGTCGCCAGGCGCCACGCCTCGCGCGAGGCCCTCGTCTGCCTGCATCAGAGCCGGCGTCTGTCCTACCGCGAGCTCGCCGGCGAGGTGGACGCCCTGGCCGCCGGCCTGGTGGGGCTCGGCTTCGCACGGGGCGACCGCATCGGCGTCTGGTCCACCGACAACGTCGAGTGGGTGCTGCTCCAGCTGGCCACCGCGCGCATCGGCTGCCTGCTGGTCAACCTGAACCCGGCCTATCGCCCTCGCGAGCTCGCCTACGCGCTCGAGCGGTCGCAGGTGCAGGCCGTCTTCACGATTCCCCGCTTCCGAAGCAGCGACTACGTCGCCATGCTGACCGAGATCATCCCGGAGCTGAAGGGCAGCGCCCCCAACCGGCTCGCAGCGAAGGCCTTCCCGGAGCTGCGTCGCGTCGTGCTCTGGGATCCGGCGCACGCCAGCGACACCGAGCGTCCCAGCTCGGGGTTCACGCTGTGGGCCGAGGTGCTTCGCGCCGGCGCCGAGGTGAAGCGCGAAGATCTCGACGCCCTCGAGGCCGCGCTCGATCCCGACGACCCGATCAACATCCAGTACACCTCCGGAACCACCGGCTTCCCGAAGGCCGTGGTGCTGACCCACCACAACCTGCTCAACAACGCCTGGTTCTCGGCGCGCGCCATGCACTTCGACGAGGAGGACAGGCTCTGCATCCCCGTGCCCTTCTATCACTGCTTCGGCATGGTGCTGGCGAACCTGCTCTGCTTCTCGGTGGGCGCCTGCGCCGTGGTGCCGGAAGAGCACTTCGAGCCCGGCGCCGTGCTCGCCGCGATCGAGAGCGAGCGCTGCAGCGCGGTGCACGGTGTTCCCACCATGTTCGTGGCCGAGCTCGAGCATCCCCGTTTCGCGGAGTTCGACCTGTCGAGCCTGCGCACGGGGATCATGGCCGGAGCCCCCTGCCCGCCCGCGCTCATGCAGCGCGTGATCCACGAAATGCACTGCCCCGAGATCCTGATCGGATACGGCGAGACCGAGGCCTCGCCGCTCACCCACCTGACGACGCGCGACGACAGCCTCGAGCGCCGCACCCAGACGGTCGGGCGCAACCTGCCGCACCAGGAGGTGAAGATCGTCTCCACCGAGGACGGCGCCCTGCTCCCGCTCGGCGCGATCGGCGAGATCTGCTTCCGGGGCTACCACGTGATGCGCGGCTACTACGCCGACCCCGAGGCGACGGCCGGGACGATCGACGAAAAGGGCTGGCTCCACTCGGGCGATCTCGGAAGCATGGACGCCGCCGGCTACGTGCGCGTCACCGGTCGCCTGAAGGAGATGATCATCCGCGGCGGAGAGAACATCTATCCCGCCGAGATCGAGGAGGTGATCTTCGGCCACGCCAAGGTCGCCCAGGTGGCCGTCTTCGGCGTTCCCGACCCCTTCTACGGAGAGCGCGTGGCCGCCTGGATCCAGCTCCACCCGGGCGAGGCGTGCAGCGTCGAAGAGATCCAGGACTTCTGCCGGGAGCGCTTCGCGCACTTCAAGGTGCCGAGCGACATCCGCTTCGTCGACGCCTTCCCGATGACCGTGACCGGAAAGGTCCAGAAGTTCCGCATGCGCGAGCAGATGCAGGCCGAAGCGACAGGCTAGCGCCCAGAGCGCGCGAGCTTGGGCCTCACTGCAGGGGGCCAGCGCGAAACGCTAGCCTCGTTGCAAGGTCCCACGGCCCTGGAGCCGATCGTGAAGGCAGTCGGGTTCTCTCGCTATGGATCGGCCGATCGGCTCGCGCTGCGCGAGCTGCCGACGCCCGAGCCGAAGGACGACGAGCTGCTGATCCGGGTGCACGCGTCGTCGGTGAACTCCTGGGACTGGGAGCTATTGAGTGGCACGCTCCCGAATCGCGCGATGTTTGGCCTGTGCGCGCCGCGCGCCTCGAATCAGATCCTGGGCGCGGACGTCTCGGGCGTGGTTGACGCGGTCGGCTCGCGCGTCACGCGCTTCCGGCCCGGTGACGCGGTGTTCGGCGACCTGTGGGACCGCTTCGGCGGCTTTGCCGAGTACGCGTGTGCTCCCGAGGGCGGCTTCGAGCCGAAGCCGCCTGCCGTGAGCCACCTCGAAGCCGCCTGTGTTCCACAGGCCGGCGTGCTCGCACTGCAGGCACTTCGCGCGGGCGACGGCGCCCTGCTCCCCGGCCAGCGCGTGCTCGTAAACGGCGGGGGCGGCGGGGTCGGCAGCTTCGCGATCCAGCTCGCGAAGCTCGCTGGGGCCGAGGTCACGGGCGCCGATGCTGCGCACAAGCAGGCCGCGATGCGTTCGGTCGGCGCCGACCACGTGCTCGACTACGCGGCAGTCGACTTCACGAACACTGGCGAGCGCTACGACCGGATCGTCGACTGCCAGAACCGGCGCGCTCCCTCGCGCAACCGCCGCGCGCTACGACCCGGCGGCACCTTCGCGATGGTTGGCGGCACGCGGCTGCTATCGCTCCTGGTCTCGAATCGTGTGGGAAGGTTGCGTGGTGACGACCGGCAGCTGTTGCTCGTCACCGCCGGCCCGAACCGCGGGCTCGACGAGCTTGCGGCGCTGGTCGAAGTCGGCGAGCTCGTACCCATGATCGATCGCAGCTACGCGCTCGACCAGGTCCCGGAAGCGATCCGCTATTTCGCCGAGGGCCGCCACCGCGGCAAGCTCGCGATCGCGATCGCAGGCGACAGCGCATGAGGGCCAGCATTCACGAGCGCTACGGATCGCCCGACGTCCTCGAGATCCGCGACGTCTCCCTCCCGGCACCCGGTCCCGGCGAGATCCGGGTCGCCGTGCACGCAGCCACCGTCGGCCGCACCGATACGTGCGCGCTCCGGGCGCATCCCTTCTTCATGCGCCCGAGCACCGGCTGGCTTCGACCCAGGCGCAAGATCCTCGGGCTCGACTTCGCCGGTACCGTCGACGCGGTCGGCGAAGACGTCAGCGGCTTTTCCCAGGGCGATCGCGTCTTCGGGCTGACGCCCGGCGGCTACGGCGCGCACGCCGAGTTCGTCTGCATTCCGGCGGACGGCGCCGTCGCTCCGCTACCGGTCGGCAAGCGCTTCGACGAGGTCGTCGTCTGCGAGGGAGCCTGGTACGCCGACACCTACTTGCGCGCCTTCCGGCTGTCGCGCGGGCATCGCCTGCTGATCTACGGCGCATCGGGCGCGATCGGGGTCGCCGCGCTCCAGCTCGCGAAGCACCACTATGGCGCCGAGGTCACCGCCGTCGTCGCGACGCGCCATCTCGAACTCGCGCGGCAACTGGGCGCCGATCGCGTCATCGACTACACCGTCGACGATTTCACGAGCACGGGCGACCGCTACGACATCGTCTTCGACGCAGTGGGCAAGACCTCATACCTGCGCTGTCGCGGCCTGCTCGCGCCAGGCGGCGTCTTCGCGGCCACCGACCTCGGTCCGGGTTGGCAAAACGTCTTCGCCGCCGCCATTTCGTCGCTCACGCGCTCCGGCCGGGTCCTGTTTCCGATGCCGCAGGCGAGCCGCGCGATCGTCGACTTCGTGAGCGCGTGCCTCGCGGCTGGTGAGCTGCGCGCCGTCATTGACCGCCGCTACCCCCTCGATGCGATCGCCGACGCGTATCGCTACGTCGAGACCCAGCAGAAGACCGGGATCGTCGTGATCGACATTGCGCCGCAGGACGCCGACCGGTAGCCACCCGACCGCGGAGCAAGCCGATGATCTGGGCTCGGTCCGGCGGCTGTTCTTGGGGGGACCGGCCTTCCGGAGCGTCACCGATCGAGGTGTGGACGCGCTGCGTGATCCAACAACGCTGGGAGGACCGTGGCGATCGGCCTCGAAGCCGAGCAGACTGTGGCGAGAGTCCACAGTGCCCATCTACGCTCTGCGGCCGACCCGCGCCGGAAGGCGTGTGGTCTCGCGCAGATCAGGCAGGCAGCGAGGGACTCCGCCGCCTGGCATCCCCCGTGCATTTCCGGTCCATGCGAGGTCGAAACGAAGTGATCCATCGAGACGCCGCTTTGGGACTGCCGGCGCGCATTGCGCTGAGTTTCGGGGTCCTGGGGCTCGTGGCCTGCGACGCCGGCGAGGTGCCGAACGGCTTTGCGCGCGCCACCGGACGTCTCGAGGCCGAGGAGATCCATGTCGCCACCAAGCTCTCGGGCCGGGTGGCGGCCGTGCTGGTCGATGAAGGGGATCCGGTGGAGGCCGGGCAGGTGCTTGCGCGCATGGACACGGAGGTCCTCGATGCGGAGCTCGCCCGGGCCGAGGCGCGGCTGGGGGCGGTGCGCGAGCAGAGCGAGGCCGCAGCCGCCGTGCTGGTGCAGCGCAAGAGCGAGTGTCGCCTCGCAGAGAAGGAATACGAGCGCGCCCTGGCCCTGCACCGCAAGGACGTGGTCAGCGAGCAGCGAGTCGACGAGTTTCGCACCCGCGTCGAAACGGGCGAAGCCGCCTGCGATGCCGCGCGTGCACAGATCCGCGATGCCGAGGCGCAGATCGAGGCCGAACGAGCTTCGGTGTCGAGAATCCGCGCTGACCTCGGCGATCTGGCCCTCGAAGCTCCCACGTCCGGACGGGTGCAGTATCGGCTGGCGGAGCCGGGAGAGGTGCTGGCTGCAGGCGGGCACGTGGTCACCCTCCTCGATCTCTCCGATGTCACGATGCGGCTCTTCCTTCCCACGGCCGAGGCCGGCCGCGCCGCGATCGACGCGCCGGCACGTGTGATCCTGGACGCTCGTCCCGACATGCCGCTTCCGGCCCGAGTCTCGTTCGTGGCTCAGGAAGCCCAGTTCACGCCCAAGGAAGTCGAGACGAAGTCCGTGCGCGAAAAGCTGTCGTTTCGGGTCGAGGTGAAGCTGGAGGAGCCGTTTCCGGTTCCGGTGCATCCCGGAGCGCCGGGGGTCGCCTGGATCCAGCTCGACCAGGACGCCGAGTGGCCCGCGACACTCTGGTAGGCGCCGCCGAGACGGAGGGCTCCCGGTGCGTCGCCGAGCTGAAAGCCGTCACCCACCGGTACGGCGACGTCGCGGCGCTGCGCGACATCGACCTCGCGATTCCGCAGGGCTGCCTGGCGGGGCTGATCGGGCCCGATGGCGTGGGAAAATCGACGCTGCTCGGGCTGGTTGCCGGAACCCGTCGCATCCAGCAAGGAGAGGTTCACGCGCTCGGGGGCGACTTGCGCAGCCGGCGACACCGGCGCGCCGTGGCCCCGGGCGTCGCCTACATGTCCCAGGGGCTCGGCACGAACCTGTATCCGGACCTCACGGTGCGCGAGAACGTGGACTTCTTCGGGCGGCTCTTCGGTCTCTCCCTCGCCGAACGACAGGAGCGGATCGAGGAGCTGCTGCACGCTACGGGGCTGGCGCCGTTCGACCAGCGCCACGCCCGCAAGCTCTCGGGCGGCATGAAGCAGAAGCTCGGACTCTGCTGCGCGCTGGTCCACGATCCCCGCCTGCTGATCCTCGACGAGCCCACGACCGGAGTGGATCCACTGGCGCGGCGCCAGTTCTGGAGGCTGATCGCGCGGATGCGCAGCCGGCGTGCCGACATGAGCGTTCTCGTTGCCACGGCTTACATGGAGGAAGCCGAGCGCTTCGACTGGCTCGCGGTGCTCGACGCGGGCCGCATCCTCGCCTCCGGAAGTCCCGGGGAGATTCTGGACCGCACAGGCGAGGAATCGCTCGAGCACGCCTTCGTGGAGCTGTTGCCGGAAGAGCAGCGCCAGGTGCACCGCGAGCTCGAGATCCCGCCGCGTGCGTTCACGGACCAGACCGCGATCGAAGCGAGGAGCCTGACCAAGCGCTTCGGGGACTTCACGGCGGTCGATGACGTCTCGTTCAAGATCCATCGGGGCGAAATCTTCGGATTCGTCGGTTCGAACGGGTGCGGCAAGACCACCACCATGAAGGTGTTGACCGGACTGCTCACCGCCACAGAGGGCGAGGCCCGCCTGTTTGGCCATCCGCTCGATGCGCGCGACATGGCGACCCGCCGGCGCGTGGGCTTCATGACCCAGGCCTTCTCGCTCTACGGCGAGCTCAGCGTGCGGCGCAATCTGGAGCTCCATGCGCGGCTCTATGGATTGCCGCGGGAGCGCATCGTGCCCCGGGTGGAGACCGTGCTGCGCCGCTTCGGTCTGGAAGACGACGAGCACGCCCTCGCCGAGGCGCTTCCCCGCGGCATCCGCCAGCGCCTCTCGCTGGCGGTGGCCCTGATCCACGAGCCCGAGGTGCTGATTCTCGACGAGCCGACGTCCGGTGTCGACCCGCTGGCGCGCGACGTGTTCTGGAGACACCTCGCCGAGCTCTCGAGGAACGAGGGGGTCACCGTCTTCCTCTCCACCCACCTCATGAACGAGGCGGAGCTCGCGGATCGGATCGCACTGATGCACGAAGGGCGCGTGCTCGCCGTGGGGCCGCCCGCCGAGCTGGTCCGCAGCCGGGGGGCCGGGTCTCTGGAGGAGGCCTTCATC
>Ga0224508_10001390_pt1 | contig 21807 bp, 21 predicted proteins | sample SF_Jan12_sed_USG_4_FD_170157 | JGI IMG/M metagenome (GOLD analysis project Ga0224508, IMG submission 170157) | Sediment microbial communities from San Francisco Bay, California, United States - SF_Jan12_sed_USGS_21 | ecosystem: Environmental > Aquatic > Marine > Sediment | place: USA... | reverse complement strand
CACTCCATTTCGGGAGCGGCACCCCGACCCAGGTGATCTGCTCGAGCTTGATCGGTCAGCTGTTCCAGCACGTGCGCTTCCCGATCCTCCCGACCGTGGAGAATCCCGCGGGATTCGATGGTGTGATGCGGCCCCGGCGGGGTCGCCTGCTCCGTCGGGTGTTCGGCTACGAAAGCGACCATCACACCGGGATCTTCCGGATGCGGCACCCGACGCTGCTGACGCCGTCCGATTTCGACCTCTCTCCGTTCTTCGAGATCGTGAAATTCAATGCGGTCGCAGGCGGCGGCTTCGATTACCAGCAGATCCAGTGGGCACGGGATCTCGAGGCCGAGACCGCGGAGGCCGAGGAGCCGACCCGCTCACAGAGCCCGGCGGCGTAGGACGGCTACGGCTGCGCGGGCGGGGTCCGCACCCAGAGCTCCGCGGTCTCCAGGACGGCGAGCGCGCCGGCCGGCTCGAGCGTCGCAGGAACGCGCGCCGCGCCGAGCGTCCGACGCATCAGTTCGAGCCCGGCGTAGCGCGCCGCGCTCGCGAACGACGGGAGCGCGTCGGCCCCGTGCGCGTTCGCATAGGCGTCCCAGAGGGCGGCCACCGTCGGGAGCGCCCGCGCAACGTCGCCGCGCGCGGCGACGGGCAGCAGCACGTGTGCGATCAGCGTCCCGATGTCGAAAGCCGGATCTCCGACGTGCGCGATCTCCGCGTCGAGGAGCTTCGGCCCGGCCGCGGCCAGCAGGATGTTGCCCGCCTGCACGTCCCCGTGCACCAGCGCCCCGCGCGGCTCGAGATACCGGGCGTACGCGGCGTCGGCGAGCGCGACGAACTCCGGGTCCTGCTGGAGCGAGGCCGCCCGTGCGGCGACCGGAGGCTCGAGCGGAAAATCGTTCGGGCGCAGCGGCAACTCGAAGATGTGATCGCCGTGCAGCCGGCGCATGTCGTCGTTGCTGAACCGCGCCGCCAAGGCGGGATCTCGCGTGCCCGCGTGGGCGCGCCCGAGGAACCCGGCGAGCGCCTCGAGCGAGCGCGTCACTTCGGCTCCGCGCGCGAGCGCGGCGTCGAGGCGTTCGGCTCCGGAAAGATCCTCGAGCACCAGCACGCGCGCTTCCGCGTCGAATCCGTGGATCTCCGGACAGACCCGATCGAGGTCGAACGGGCGCACGGTCTCGTACCAGCGGTGCTCGAACACGATCCGCTCGGTCGTGACCTGATATTCCGGGAAGCGCTCGAGCGCCGGTCGAGCCTGTTTCACGATCCAGGACGCGCCGACCAGCGAAGCTCCTTCGGGGGCCGAAACCCGCGCTCTGCGGACCCAGTTGATGTTCCCATCGCCGGCCTTCTCTACGGCGATTGGATCGGACTCCCGGGCGATGCCAATCGCCCTCAGGTAGTCCGGCAGGGAGGCCTCGGTCAACGGATTCTGCGTACCCACGAAAACGCGCTCCAGTGGCAAAATGATGCTCAAGTGCCGGGCCCGGTTTCCGAAAAAGAAAGAGATCCGAGTGGACCCTGGGGGGGGCGAAGCTCGGATGCAGACGCCCCGGAGGCCGTGAGAACCGGTCCCGGGGCGTTTTTCATTGGGGGCTCGTTCAGGCCTCCTGGACCGGCGCCTCCGCCAGTTCGTCCTGGATCCGGCGGGCATCGTCCGCGGCCGTCCCGTCGCTGTGGCATGCGGCCTTCCCGTCGTCGGCTCCCACCTTCTCGCGGGTCTTGCTCGCGAGGCGATGAATCTCCGCCGGCGAGAGCACGCCTCGTTGCTCGAGAATTCCGCGCTGCTCGGAGGTGAGCGCCTCCGAGAGCTTCGGCTTTTCCCACGCGTACTCCTCGTCCTTGCCGGACAGGAACGTCGTGATCTCCTTGGAGATCCGGACCGAGCACCAGTCGTGCCCGCACATCGCGCAGAAGTCGGTATCGACGTCGAGATCCTCGTCGTGATACGCGCGCGCGGTGTCCGGATCGAACGAGAGCTCGAAGTGCTTCTCCCAGTTGAGGGCCGCGCGCGCCTTCGTCAGCTCGTCGTCGCGATCGCGCGCTCCCGGAATACCGAGCGCCACGTCCGCCGCATGGGCCGCGATCTTGTACGCGATGCAGCCCTGTTTGACGTCGTCCTTCTTCGGAAGGCCGAGGTGCTCCTTCGGCGTCACGTAGCAGAGCATGCTGGCCCCGTGGTACGCCGCCGCGGTCGCACCGATCGAGCTGGTGATGTGGTCGTAGCCGGGGAAGATGTCGGTCACGAGCGGGCCGAGCACGTAGAACGGCGCCCCGTGGCACAGCTGCCGCTCCAGCTTCATGTTGAACTCGATCTGGTCGAACGGCACGTGACCGGGCCCCTCGATCATCACTTGGCAGCCGTGCCGCCACGCCTTCTCCGTGAGCTCCCCGAGGGTCTGCAGCTCGGCGAGCTGGGCGCGGTCGCTGGCGTCGGCCAGGCCCCCGGGCCGGAGGCCGTCGCCGATCGAGAACGTCACGTCCGAACGGCGCGCGACCTCGCAGATCGCGTCCCAGTGCTCGTACATCGGGTTCTGTTTCCCGTGGTGGATCATCCACTTGGCGAGCAGCGAGCCGCCGCGGCTGACGATCCCGATGAGCCGCCTGTTCACGTGCGGCAGGTGCTCGCGGAGCACGCCCGCGTGGATCGTGAAGTAGTCGACGCCCTGCTGCGCCTGGTGCTCGAGCTGGTCGAGGATCATCTCCGGGGTCAAATCCTCGATCTGCCGCCCGATGATCATCGAGTAGATCGGCACCGTCCCCACGGGCGCGGTCGAGTGCCGGACGATCGCGTCGCGCGTCTTGTCGAGATCGCCTCCGGTCGAGAGGTCCATGATCGTGTCGGCGCCCCAGCGGAGCGCCCACTCGAGCTTCTCGACCTCTGCGTCGGTATCGCTCGAGATCGGCGACGCGCCCATGTTCGCGTTGATCTTGGTCTTGCTCGCGCGACCGATCGCCATCGGGTCGAGCCGATAGCCGAGGTGCACGCGGTTCGCGGGGATGACCATCCGGCCGGCGGCGACCTCGTCGCGCACCTGCTCTGGAGTGAGGTGACCCTCGCGCTCCGCCACGCGCGTCATTTCCGGCGTCACGATTCCGAGGCGGGCGCTCTCGAGCTGCGTCACGGGCTCGAAGCCCTCGGGGGCCACCGCGTAGCCGGTCTGTTCGTCGCGCACCCAGCCGTCGGGGAGGAAATCCCACGCGGTCTGGTTGGAGTGCGCGGGCATGCCGGGAGTGTCCGGCGAGCTGTACGCGAGCGCATCGCCGACGGCCGGCCGTCGCGCGAAGCTGCCGGGGTTCGTCCCCTGAGCTTCGGTCGAGGGATTGGCTCCGAGGGGGGGTAGCTCGAACCGGGACGGGGAGGACATGCGCAGCTCCTTCGACCCGATGGGCTGGGCCGTGCCGGAGCTGGAGGCGGAGTCGCCATCCCTGAGCCTTTCCTACGCTCGTGTGAACGAGATCAGGTTCTGAGGGTGTTCTCTCAGGCCAGTATTCCGGCCACCCCTAGGCTCCGAGCGAAGCCTATCACCGGTGACACGGGGCAGCTACCGTCTTCCGACTGTGAGCTGTCGCGCACCCCTCGTCTTGTTGTTCGTCGCCCCCCTTTGGCTCGTCGGGACCGCCTGCGACCGCCGGATCGAACCGTTCGATCCGAACGAGCAGGTCGCGGCTCCCGATCTGTCGAAGATCTTTCCGCCGGGTGCCGAACGTGCGCCGGCCGACGGGGCGCTCACATCGGAAATGGGCGGCCGCGGCGCACCGCCGCCCGGCAGCTCGCGCACCGGCGGCACGCCGCCCGGCGCGGCCCCGTCCCAGGCACCGGCAGCGGCAGCCGAAGGGGAACCGATTCGAGGCCGCATCGTCCTCGCTCCCGAACTCACCGACAGCGTACCCGCGTCGGGCGTCCTGTTCTTGATCGCGCGCACCGGCTCGGCGGGCCCGCCGACGGCCGTGAAGCGCGTCGCCTCGCCACGCTTCCCGCTCGAGTTCGAGATCGGCCCCGACGATCGGATGATCGAAACGATGCCGTTCACCGGGCCGTTCCAGCTCTCCGCCCGCGTCGACAGCGACGGCAGCGCGACGAGCCGCACGCCGGGCGACCTGCAAGGCCAAGTGGATGCCGCGGTATCGCCCGGCGCGACCGGGGTGCAGCTGGTGCTCGACGAGGTCCTCTAGCGCGGACTGGGTTTCCGGCGGCCGCGTGGGAAAGGCCGGGTGCGGACCTCGCGGGCTCCGGCCCCTCTTGGCCCCGAGGGTGACACGGGGCAGTGGATGCCCCGTGGCTCTCTGGCGAACGCGCAGGGGCGTGCTCGCACGGCCGACGGCTTCGCCTCGTTGCCATCGGGGTCGCGTCGCGACACGACTGGGCTCAGCCGGGGCCTGCGCCCGCGAGGCCGGCGCACCCGACCCCGCGACATGGCTGCCTCTCGAACTCGGTAGGCTGGCCGATCGGGATCCGCCGCCGGATCGAAGTCACCGGAAAAGACAACGGCGCCTTCGGCGCCGACGGCGCTGTTGCGCCGCTGGAACCCGGTGGGTTGTGGCTTGGTTCCGAACGCGGCGGTCCGCCGCCGCCCCCGGGCGCGCGCTTGCGCGCGCCCGGGACACCACCGAGTCGCGAGTCGGCGGGATCTCCACGAGCCCACGCGTCACTAGGACGGGGGCGCCGGCCTCGGGGGCGCAGGGCCCGGCTGAGGCAACGCGCGGCGCGACGCGACCCCCGTTGGCCACGAGGCGAAACCGTCGGCCGCAGATCCACGCCCTCTCGCGTTCGCGTGAGAGCCGCAAGACGGCCTCCGTCCGTGCCGCCCTCGGAGTAGGAGGGCCCGGAGCCCACGAGGTCCGCCCCCGTCCCTGGAACCCACGCAGCCGAGACCCAGGGCCCCGGCCGATCGCACTACCCCATCTTCATTTCGAAGAAGCAGAGCTTGTTCCCATCGAGGTCCCGAACGTAGGCCCCGTAGAAGACGGGCATCCGCTCACCCGGAGGGCCCTCGTCGGTCGCGCCGAGCTCGATCGCCTTCGCGTAGAGCTTGTCGACGCCTTCGCGATCGCCGCCGGAGATGGCGGCCATCTGGCCGTTGCCGACTTCGTGGGCGTTCTCGTCGTACGGGATGCAGATCGCGAGCATCGCCTGGTCCATGGCGGTGCCGTAGAACTTGATGCGGTCCATGCCGAAGAGCTGCTTCGCGCCGATCTCCGCGAGCAGGCCGTCGTAGAAAGCGACGGCGCGGTCCATGTCACTGGTTCCGATCGTGCAGTATCCGAGCATCGTGGGGGCTCCTTCGATGGGGCGGGGGAAGAGAGGAGGATATCGCGCGCTCGCCGGAACGCCCTCCGGGTGGCTTGGTTCCGACGGTCGCGTGGGCAAGGCCGGGTGCGGACCTCGCGGGCGCACCCGACCCACCGGGTTGGCTGCCTCACGGACGCGGGCGCCTCGACAATCAGGATCCGCCCCCCAATCGAACTCGCCTGAAAAGACAACGGCGCCTTCGGCGCCGGTGGCGCTGTTGCGCCATCCAAACCCGGTGGGTTGTGGCTTGGTTCCGAACGCGGCGGTTCGCCGCCGCCCCCGGGCGCGCGCTTGCGCGCGCCCGGGACACCACCGAGTCGCGAGTCGGCGGGGTCTCCACGAGCCCATTCGTCACTAGGACGGGGGCGCCGGCCTCGTGGGCGCAGGGCCCGGCTGAGGCAACGCGCCGCGCGACGCGACCCCGTTGGCCACGAGGCGAAACCGTCGGCCGCAGATCCACGCCCTCTCGCGTTCGCGTGAGAGCCACGCGGCACCCACCGTTCGTGCCGCCCGCGGAGTCCAAGGGCCCGGAGCCCACGAGGTCCGCCCCCGTCCCTGGAACCCACGCAGCCGGGACCCAGGGCCCCGGCCGATCGCTACAGAGCCTCTAGCCGCTCGAGTCCCTCGCGCGAGCCGGCCACGATCATGATGTCGCCGGCCTGAATTCGATCGGTCGCACCCGGCACCCGGATCGTCTCCCCGTAGCTGTCGTCCGGATGCTTCAGCAGCAGGACCTGGACGCCGGTGCGCGCTCGCAGATCGAGTTCACTAAGCGTGCGGCCGACGAACGAGGCCGGCGCATGCACGTCTCGCACGACGTAGTCTCCACCGAGCTGCACCTCGTGCACCTTGCCGACGACGGCGACCGTGCTCGAGATCCCGCCGGCCAGGTCGCGGCGCAGCGTCTCCTGGTTGTACGCGGTGATGACGTCGCGCTTGTGCACGCTGCCGACCAGCTCGCGACCGTCGTCCCCGTCGATCACGCCGATCTCCTCGACCTCCTGATGGTGGCTGAAGAGCTGCATGACGACGTCGAGGTCGTCGTCCTCGCGCACGGTGGGTCGGCCTGGCACCACGAGGTCGCCCGCCACGACGAGTGCGCGCAGGTGCTCCTGCTCGTGCAGCAATCGCCGCAGCTCGGCGAGATAGATCGGCCCCAGATAGCGACCTCCGTCGCTCACGACGAAGAACTCGGTGTGATCGCTCTCGACGACGAGATCGATCAGCGTCGCGAAATGGGCCGACGCCGGCACGACCTCGGGCTCGCGGTCGACGATCTCGCCCACGCGCATGCTCTTGAGAACGCTCGCCTCTTCTTGCGGGCGGATGTCGACGCCGCGGCGCACGAGCTTCATCGTGTAGATCGACTCGTGCTGCAGGAAGCTCGCCACCAGCGTGCTGACGACGCACGCCGCCATCAAAGGCGGCAGGATCGTGATGCTCTGGGTCATCTCGAAGATGATCAGGATCGCGGCGATCGGCGCGTGTGTGGTCGCCGCGACCACGGCGCCCATCGTCACCAGCGCGTACATGCCCGAAGTCGCCGTCGTCTCCGGGAACGCGCCGTGCACCAGGGTGCCCACGAGGCCACCGCTCATCGCCCCGAGGAACAACGAGGGCGCGAAGACGCCGCCCGAACCGCCCGAGCCGACGGTGATCGACGTCGCGACGATCTTGGCGAGCAAGAACACTCCGAGCGTCACGAGCGGCAGGTTGCCCTCGAGCGCCTCGGAGATCGTCGAGTACCCGACGCCGAAGACGTTCGGCACCAGGATCGCGATGGCTCCGACGGCTGCGCCGCCGATCGACGCCTTCAGCCACTCGGGGATCGGAAGCCGCTCGAACGCGTCTTCGCTGAAGTAGAGCGACTTCATGAACGCGAGACCCACGAGACCCGCGACGACGCCGGCACCGATGTACGCGACCAGCTCCTGGGGCGCGACGAGCTCGTAGTCCGGCACCGGAAACGCAGGGTGGTTCCCGAGCAGGCCGCGCGAGATCACCGTCGCGACGACGGCCGAAATGACGATCGGACTGAACTGGGTGACTGCGAAGTCGCCGACGATCACCTCGACGGCGAAGATCGCGCCCGCGATCGGCGCGTTGAAGGTCGCTGCGATCCCGGCCGCCGCGCCGCAGCCGACGATCGTGCGCAGCTGGCGCGCGGGCACTCGCAGCCACTGCCCGATCGTCGAGCCCAGCACGGATCCGATCTGCACGATCGGGCCTTCCCGACCGACCGAGCCGCCCGAACCGATCGAGATCGCCGACGCGAGGATCTTCACCGCCGCGGTGCGCTTGCGCATGACGCCGCCGCGGAGAGCGACGGCCTCCATCACCTCGGGAACGCCGTGGCCCTTGGCCTCGCGCGCGAAGAAGTAGACGAGCGGGCCGACGATCAGCCCGCCCGCGGCGGGGATCGCGATGGTCAGCCACCACGGCAACGTGCGCGCGATCGCGAGCGGATCGTGGGGCTCCGCCAGCACTCCCTCTTCGAACACGGCCACCACACCATCGGCGCCCTCGAAGAATAGTCCCTGGAAGAACCGGATCAGAAAGCGGAAGAGGGCGGCGCCGAACGCACCCGCGGCTCCACACGCGACTGCGACGAGGACCATGAACACGTGGCCGCCGCGACGCCACTGGGGTGTGAGAGAGCTCGATTCCAAGACCGGGATGTGCTCCGCGTGGGCGAACGAAACCCGTGTGAACGAAACCAGGCGGACGAAACCGCCGCTCGTGCAGAGTAGCGCGCTAGCCTTCGGCCCATGCACGAGCCCACGTCCGAACCTCCGCTGTGGGAGGTCGTCGAGTCCGAAATGTTGCAGGATTGCGCCGTATTCCGGGTTCGCCGGGACCACGCGCGCTCCCCGCGCACCGGCCAGATCCATCCCTTCTACGGGATCGAGGCCGACGGGTGGGTCAACGTCGTCCCCGTCACCGCCGCCGGCGAGGTCGTGCTGGTGCGTCAGTACCGCCACGGCACGCGTGAAGTCACTCTGGAGATCCCGGGCGGGATCATCGACCCGGGCGAGACCCCCGACGTCGCCGCAGAGCGCGAGATGCTCGAAGAAACGGGCTTCGGGGGCGGCCGGCTGACCCCGCTCGGCAGCGTGAACCCGAATCCGGCGCTCTTCGCGAACCGCGTGCACACGTTCGTGGCGGAGGGCGTCGAGCCGCGTCAGGCGATCCAGCAGGTCGGGACCGAGGAGACCGCCGTCGTGCTGCTCCCCGGAGGCGAGGTCCGGAACGCCATCGAATCCGGCCAGATCGACCACGCTCTCGTCGTGGTCGCGCTGTGCCGCTGGCTCCTCCAATCGGAAGGGAACTCCTGATGCCGGCACGCGACCGTGGCGCCTCTGCGATGAAGCCCCGCATGAAGCTCGGCGACTTCCTCGTCGCGTATCTGAATCGGGCCGGGGTCGATCACATCTTCGGCCTTCCCGGCGATCTGGTCCTCGGCCTCTTCCATCGCTTCGGGCGCGATCGGGGCCTCAAGATCGTCACGCTCTCACACGAGCCCTCGGTCGGCTTCGCGGCGGATGGCTACGCCCGCAGCACGCGACGGCTCGGAGTCGTGTGCGTCACCTACGGCGCGGGCGGCCACAACGTGGTCAACCCCGTCGCGGGCGCATACGCGGAGATGGTGCCGCTCCTCGTCGTCTCCGGTGGACCGGGCGACGCCGAGCAGAGCGTCGCGGGCGTCCATCACCAGGTGAAGGACGTCGAGAGCCAGTGCCGCGTGATGGCGGAGGTGACGTGCACCGCCAAGATCCTGAAGTATCCGGAGCTCGCGGCACGAGTGGTCCACGAGACGGTCACCCAGATCATGACCGAGCACCGACCGGGTTACCTCGAGATCCACCGCGACATGGTCGACGTGTCGATCACCGTTCCGAAGGAGATCATCGCCTGGGACGGGCGCTTTCCGAAGCCCAGGTCCGACAAGCGCAAGCTCACAGAAGCCGTGGCCGAGACCCTCGAGCGGCTGCGCGCCGCAAAGAAGCCCATCCTGATCGGTGGCGTCGAGCTCTTCCGCGGCGGTGCGGAGCGCGCCTTCCTGCGGCTCGCCGAGGGCCTGGGCGCGCCGGTCGTCACCACCGTGCTCGCGAAGGGCGTGTTCCCGATGGACCACCCCCTCCACATGGGAATCCACCAGGGGCCGTTCAGCCCGCCCGCGGTGCGCAAAAGAGTCCGCGACGCAGACCTCGTCGTCGCGTTGGGCACACAGCTCACCGACCTGAATCTCGGCGCCGCGCGGCCCGAGGTCTCGCGCGATCGTTCGGTCTGGGCCGTCGACGGCCGCGTGAACGTCTCGTTCCACCAGTACGGCGAAGTCACCATCGCCGACTTCGTCGGCGCGCTCGCCCGCGCGAAGCTGCCGCGCCGCAAGGAACGCATCGCCTACCACGACAACCTGAAGGTTCGCAAGGGCGAGCCGTCCGAACGCAAGCCACTCAGCGTCAACGACCTCCTCGTCGAGACCAATCACTTTCTGGCGGGCCACCCGGGCTACCACGTCCTCGCGGAGTCCGGCGACATGCTATTCGGCGGGCTCGAGCTGCGGGTGCGCAAAGGGCTCTACATGGCCCAGGGCTACTACGCTTCGATGGGGTTCGGCCTCCCGGCGGCGCTCGGCACCCAGATCGGGACCGGCGTCCGGCCGTTGCTCGTCACCGGGGACGGCGCTTTCCAGATGACCGGCGCCGAGATCTCGCACGCACCCCGGCACGGGCTCTCGCCGATCGTCGTGTTGGTGAACAACGGAGGCTGGGGGATCTTCCGGCCGGTCTCACCGCGACAGGACCTGCTCCAGATTCCCAACTGGCCCTACGCCGAACTCGCGCAGGAGTGGGGAGGCGTCGGCATCCGCGTCGACAGCGCGGTCGAGCTGCGCAGCGCGCTCCGGGCAGCTCACGAAGTCGACGACTTCGTGCTGATCGAGTGCTGCGTCGATCCGAAGGATCTCTCCCCGATCAGCCGCCGCTACATCGAAGCGTCGGCAAAGAAGGCCGGGAGCTAGGCGGCCGGAGAAGCGCCCGCCTCGTCAGGACGGACGGGCTTCGGCAGCAGCAACCAGCTGCACGCACCGAGCGCCACCGCGCAGGCGCCCCCGATCCGGTACGGCGCATCGACGCCCACGTGCTCGATGAGGGCGCCACCGAGGGCAATGGAGAGCATGCCGGCCACGCTCCCGCCCACCATCCCGAGGAGTCCTTGCGCGGTGGATCGCAACCGCTCGGGCACCACCTTCTCCACGTAGAGCTGGAGCCCGATGATCATGCCGGCCACCACCACCCCGTGGAGCAGCTGCAAGGCGAAAATGAACCGCAGATCGTCGATGAACGAGCAGGCCAGCCAGCGGCCGCCATCGGCCAACACCCCGATCGCGAGAAGCGCGCGCGGCCCGAGGCGCCGCAACACCGATCCCGAATACAGCACGAGCGGGATCTCGAGCGCGAGCATCGGGATCCACAACCGACTCACGGTGGCGAGATCGCCGCCGCGGTCGGCCACGAAGAGCGGGAGCAACAGGATCGGGCCCTGCAGGAACAAGAACGCGAGAAACGCGTACACGAGCGCCCGCCGGAACGGCGGGTGATCGAGCAGTCTCCGCAGGTCACCAGGCTGCGCCTTCGCGCTCGCGGCGCCGGCGGCTCGCGTGCGAAAGGCCAGGAGCGCAGCGGCGGCGCTGAGCGCGCCGGCCAGCCAGAACATCGACTCGAGCCCGGGCTCCGACGGTCCGTCCGGCACACGCTCGAGACCGAACCTCGCCTGGGCGGAGTCCAGCAACGGGGGAAACCCGACGACGAGCGCGAGGAACCCGAGCGTTCCCCACACCCGAATCCGCCCGAAGCGCTCGGCCGCGTTCGGACCGAGCGCGGCGAGCGTGACCGACGTGTTCATCGAAAACACCGAGCTCCCGAACAGCGCGACGACCGCCATCGCGAACAGCAGCGCCGGAAAGCTCTCGGCGAACGGGAACGCCGCGAGGGACAGGGCCGCGCCGAGTGTGATGAAGGCCAACACCCGGCCGCGAGAGCCGGTGCGATCGGCGACGAGGCCCCAGAACGGCTGCGCGAACATCCCGATCAGCGGCCGCATCGCCAGCACGAGTCCGAGCTGTGTCCCGGCAAGCGCCACGTTCTCGCGCAGGTACAGGCTCTGGAACGGGAAGATCATTCCCATCCCCGCCATGTGCAGGAACCAGAACGCGGAGAGCGCGGCCGGGGAGGGCGGCGCCGCGGACTGCGAGGAACCGGCCGAGCCGGGCGGCGAGGGGGCCATGGGGCCCGCAGGATGACACCCGCCGCCCGGGACGCCATGCTGAGGGGATGGCATTGATCGTCAAGACCCCGGAGGAGTGGGAGAAGATCCGCTCCGCGGGACAGCATCGCTTCCTGCTCCGCTACGGCGTGATCGGACGCGGCCTGCCGATGGCCGTGCTGTGCGCTCTGGCGGTGGAGATCGCGCTGGGCAACCCGTTCCCCGAGGCGCTCCGGTCGGCGGCGTTCGTCGGGCGCCTGCTGCTCGCGTTCGCGTTCTTCGGACTCGGCGGAGCCTTCACCTCGCTGATGACCTGGCGCCTCTACGAGCGCCGGTTCGGGACCGCCGGGGACCCCTGATCGAGTCGCCCGGCACCGACCTCGAGTGGATGGCGCTGCACGTCGAGGCACTCTTCGTCCACGACACGAATGGGCGGCTGGTTCGTCCCCATCAGCCCGGCCACGAGGAGCAAGCGCCGCCCCGCTTCTTTCTCGGCCGGACGGCGCACGGCAACCTGTGGCGCTTCGCGGCGGGGCTCCCCGACGCACAGGTGATCGAACTCGCGCGCCTCGCCGGGGCCGAGCGCAGCTCGCGCCCGCTCGAAGACGGTCCGGAGCGGCTCGAGCCGCTGCGCCGCTGCCTCGAGCGCGAGGCAGACATCGAGACGGCGTACCACGGACCCGCGTTCCGATTTCCGGACCTCGCCGCGCGGCCGGACCCGGAGCCGGACCTCGTCACGGTCACTCCCGATCGAACGGAGCTGTTGGAAGCGAACTTCGCGAGCTTCCTCCCCACGTTCCCACTCGGCGCTCCGTACGTCGCCGCGATCGAGTCCGGAGCCGCGGTCGCGATCTGCCACTCCGCCACGGGGACCGGGCCCGCGGTCGACGCCGGGGTCGAGACGGCACCCGGCTGGCGTCGCCGCGGCCTCGGGAGCCGGGTCGTCGCCGCGTGGGCGCGCGCGGTCGCGGCGGAGGGGCGTCTGCCGCTCTACAGCACGTGGTGGGACAACTCGGCGTCGCTCGGCATCGCCCGGCGCCTCGGGCTCATTCGGTTCGGTGCGGATCTGCACTTTCGCTGAGGCGGTCGAGCAGCGCGGCGGTGACACCGGCATGCGAGCCGAGCGGCGCCGCGCAGCGCACGGTCACTCCCGGATGACGCGCTTCGGCCGCAGCGGCGAGCACCGGAAGATCGCGGGTCGTGTGCCGGCCCGGCGCCAGAAAACACGGCAGCACGGTGACCTCGCGCGCGCCCGCGGCGACCGCCGCGTCGATCGCGTCTCCCACCGAGGGCGGCTCGAGCTCGAGATGAGCCACGAGGACTTCTCGGCCGGGCAACTCCGCGCGCAGTCCCTCCGCCAGCTCGGCGACGACCTCGCCCGCTTCGGCGCGCCGACTCCCGTGGTCGACCAACACGACGGCGTGCGTGCTCACCAATAGCTCGCCGTGACCTCGAGGGGCCCGTGGACGTGAGCCCGGCACGAGAGACGCCACTCGCTCGGCACGCGATTGCGCACCTTCGCGTCGGTTTCGTCCCCCGCCTCGGGCGACAGCGACGCTTCGCCGTCGAGCACCCGCAGCCCACAGCGGCCGCACAAGCCGTCGCCCCCGCACGCTCTCGCCACCGGCAGACCGGCATCCAATGCAGCGTCGAGGAGCGTGTTTCCGTCGTCGACGACGACGGTCCGCTCCTCGCCGGAAGTGCGCAAGCGCACGGGCCACTGCATCGGAAACAGGATACCCTGCCCGAATGCCGACCGCTGGGATCGTCATCATCGGCAACGAGATCCTCTCGGGCAAAGTCACCGACACGAACTCGCCGTTCCTGTGCCGCGAATTGCGCGAGCTAGGCGTCGAGGTCGAGCGGATCCTCACGATCCCCGACATCATCGACACCATCGCCGACGAAGTTCGCGCGATGAGCCAGCAGTACGACCTCGTCTTCACGTCGGGTGGTGTCGGGCCGACCCACGACGACCTCACGATGGACGGCATCGCGCAGGCATTCGGACGCGAGCTGATGAAGAGCGAGTCGATCTCGAATCGCATCCAGCGTGCGCAGGGTCGCGAACCCAACGCGAGCCTCGAGAAGATGGCCATGGTTCCGGAGGGTGCGCAGCTCGTCGACGCGGGCGACCTGTGGTTTCCGGTCGTCGTCGTCGAGAACGTCTACATCTTCCCAGGCATCCCCGAACTGCTGATGAAGAAGTTCGAAGGGCTCCGCGACCGCTTCCGCGGCGTCCCGTTCCTGCTCAAGAAGGTCTTCGTAAAGCAGCGGGAGAGCGACATCGCCGACTCTCTCCACGAGCTGCTCCAGGAGTTCCCCCAGCTGCTCCTCGGCTCGTACCCGAAGATCGGCGAGGAGTCGTTTCACGTCCTCCTGACGCTCGAATCCCGAGACGCGTCCTATCTCGGCCGAGCGCTCGACTCCCTGCTCGAGCGTTTGACTCCGGACGCGATCCACAAGGTCGAGTAGCTGGACCGCACCGGTCACGACGCGCTCGCCCTCTGGCTGGCCTACGTCCACCCCCTCTGGATGCTCGCGTCGCTCGGCCTTGCGGGCGTCGCATGGCGCGCCGGCATGCACCTGCGCGCGGTGCGGAGACGCCGCACACGACCTCGCCCCGGTGATCGCGCCCGGCATCTCCGGGTCGCGAAGCCCGCCGTCGCTCTGATCGGGATCGGCTTCGTCGCCGGGCCCGTATCGATGGTGTTCCTGCGCGGAAGCGCGGCCTTCACCACGGCTCACGCCGCGGTGGCCGCCGTCGCGCTGATGTCGTTCGTCGCGACTGCCGTGCTCGGTCGCCGGCTCGAGCGCGGGACGCAATCGGCGCGAGAGGCGCACGCGATCGTCGGCACGCTCGCGCTGCTCGCCGCGATCGCCGCGCTCGGCACCGGGTTCGTGCTGCTCCCGTAGCGCGGACGCGATCAGGCTTCGACGGGAGGCAGCACGTCGACGGCGCGCTGCCGCAGCCAGTGGTCGACCAGCACGAGGCAGACCATCGCCTCCACCATCGGCACCGCGCGCGGCAGCACGCACGGATCGTGGCGGCCGCGCGCCTCGAGCGTCGCGGCCTTGCCGGCGCGATCGACGGTGTCCTGCGCGAGACGGATCGTCGCGGTCGGCTTGAACGCGACGCGCAGCTCGATCGGTTCGCCGTTCGAGATCCCGCCCTGCACACCGCCCGAACGATTGCTCGACGTATGCGGTCGCCCATCGGCGCCGGGCACGAACGGATCATTGTGTTCGATGCCGGTCAGCCGCGTGCCGGCGAAACCACTCCCGATCTCGAAGCCCTTCGAAGCCGGCAGGGACATCAGACCGCCCGCGAGGTCGGCCTCGAGCTTGTCGAAGACCGGCTCGCCGAGTCCCGGCGGGACGCCCCGTGCGACGCAATCGACGACGCCCCCGAGCGAGTCGCCGCGCTCGCGGGCCGCATCGATCGCCTCTTCCATTCGCGCGGCCGCCCGCGCGTCGGGGCAACGAACGATGTTGGCCTCGACATCTGCCAGGGAGACGGCCGTCGCATCGACCTCCGCCTCGATCTCGTGCACCGAAGCGACCCACGCCAGGACCTCGACTCCGGCACCCTCGCGGAGCAGCTTGCGAGCGATCGCCGCGGCGGCGACCCGGCCGATCGTTTCCCGCGCACTCGCGCGCCCGCCGCCCTGCCAGTTCCGGATGCCGTACTTCGCCTCGGTCGTGTAGTCGGCGTGGGAAGGCCGGAAGAGCTCCTTCATGTCTTCGTAGGCCGAGGGCCTCGCGTCCTTGTTGCGGACGATCAGCCCGATCGGGGTGCCGAGCGTCCGACCCTCGAACACGCCGGAGACGATCTCGACGCGATCCTCCTCCTGGCGGGGGGTGGTCAGGTGGCTCTGGCCCGGACGCCGGCGGTCGAGGTCGTGCTGGATCTCGGCGGCCTCGAGCGCGAGGCGCGGCGGACAGCCGTCTACGACCACGCCCACCGCGCCGCCATGCGACTCGCCAAAGGTGGAGATCCGGAACAACTGGCCGTGCTGACTCGCCATGGCGCAGAGGGTACCGGATGAGGCGGGAGGGTCAGCCGCCCGGCTACCCGTCGAAACGGAGGGTCAGCCGCCCGGCTACCCGTCGAAACGGAAGATCTGCCGCTCGGCTACCCGTCGAAACGGCGGGTCAGCCGCCCTCACCGAGCGACCCGTCTTCCTTGGGCACCATCACGAAGCCCTCGTCTTCGAGGCAGTCGACCATCGCGACGCCCCACTCGACGGAGTTCCAGCGAGCGCGCGACTGGGTCGGGTGCTCCACCTTCTCCTCACAGCGGCGGGCCGCGGCCCGCAGTTCCGGCTGCGGGGGCGTCGTGCCGTCGATCCGGACCCAGTGGGCGCGACTGCCGGTCTCGCTCGCGCATCCCAGCGCGAGCAGCAGCGCGGCAATCCCCGCGAGGAGAATTTCCATATTTCGAAAGACCGTCCCCGTTTCTGAACTCTTCACGCCGCTAGGCTATCAGATGGACCATGAGCACGGAAACACTGCGCTACGGGGTCATCGGCGCCGGCATGATGGGGTGCGAGCATCTCCGCTACCTGAAGGAGCTACCCGGCGCCGAGATCACCGCGATCTCCGACCCGCACGAACAGAGCCGCGGGTTCGGCAAGCTGACGGTCGGCGCCGACGTCGAAATCTACGAAGACCACCGCGAGCTCCTCGAGCGCGCGCCGGTCGACGTCGTCGTCATCGCCTCCCCGAACCACACGCACTTCGACGTACTGCAGGATGTCTTTCGCACGGACAAACACGTCCTGGTCGAGAAGCCACTCTGCACGACGGTCGAAGACGCACTCGCCATCGTCGAAGGCGCCCAGAAACACGCCGGCGTCTTCTGGGTCGGGATGGAATACCGCTACATGCGACCCGTGGGCCGGTTGGTGGAAGAGGTGCACGGCGGCGCCGTCGGCGATCTCCACATGATCGCGATCCGCGAGCACCGCTATCCGTTCTTGCCCAAGGTCGGCGACTGGAATCGCTTCAATCGCAACACCGGCGGAACCCTGGTCGAAAAGTGCTGCCACTTCTTCGACTTGATGAACCTCGTCACGCGCCAACGGCCGGTCCGCGTGTACGCCTCCGGGGCCCAGAGCGTCAATCACAAAGACGAGCGCTACGACGGCGAGACGCCCGACATTCTCGACAACGCCTACGTCACCGTCGACTCGACGGGGGCGCGCGCGGACTGCTCGATCTCTGCATGTTCGCCGAGAACTCACGCAACGAGATGGAACTCGCGGCGACCGGCCACCGCGGCAAGATCGAGGCCTTCGTGCCCGAGAACCGGCTCGTCATGACCCGGCGCTACCGCAACGAACCGACCACGATCGATTTCCCGAGCGACCGACGCCTCGACGCACTCGGGGGCCACCATGGGTCCACGTTCTTCCAACACCTCGCCCTCCGCGACGCGATCCGCACCGGAGCCGCTCCCGCAGTGAGCGCCGAGAACGGCGCCCTCGCGGTCGCCGTGGGCGCCGCCGGCGAGCTCTCGGCGCGCGAGCGACGCGTCGTCGAGCTCTCCGAGTTCGGCCTCTAGCTCGTTCGGGCGCGGCGACGCCGGAGCAGCACGAGAATCGCACCCGAGCCGCCGAGCGAACTCGGAGCCGAGGCGAACGCCATCACGCGGTCCCCGATCGGGGGCTCCTGAAGCCAGCCGATCACGGCGTCGCGAAGCACCGGACCGAGCGGCGAGTGCCCACCGCGGCCCGTGATGATGCGAACACAGCGTTCCCCTTCGTGCCACGCGTCGCCGAGTTCGAAAGCCACGTCCTCGCGCGACTCGGCGACGGTCAGCCCGTGGAGGTCGAGCTCCCGGTCGGGCGCCGGCTCGCCGCGCTGCAGCTTTTCGAGGTGCGCGCGATCGATGCCGGAGGCGAGGCCCGTCACGCGCTCTCCCGTTCGCACTAGCTCGAACACACACCCGTCTCCCGCAACAGGTCGAGAGCCTTCCCGGTCACCGTGCCGTGCGGCAGATCTCCGAAGCCATCGGCCCCCACCCAGCGATGCGCGTCGTAGCCATCGCGGCGGACACGTCCTGGGCCGGCGGATCCAGAGAACACGTGCAAGCGAAGTGCACGATGAGTGAACACATGCTCGACGGCACCGACCTGCTCGAGCGCAGTCGGCGCGAGACCGACACGGTCTGCCAGCGTGCGAGCCACCCCGGTCGCCGGCGCCTCCGACTCGCCGAGGTCGCCGCCGGGAAGGTCCCAGAGGCCGCCGAGCAGCCCCCGCTCGGGCCGGCGCACGGCGAGCACCTTGCCCCGTCGCACGACCCAGACGACCACCCCCTCGACACGGCGCGGCTTGCCCCGCGGCGCCTTCACCGGGAGCTGGTCGGCATCGCCCGCCGCGCGCGCATCACAATCCCGTGCGACCGGACAATCGGCACAGCGCGGCGCGCGCGGCAGACAGACGGTGGCCCCGAGCTCCATCAACGCCTGGTTGAGGTCGCCGGGGGCCTCGCCGGGTGCGAGTGCGCCCGCCTCCTCCCAGATTCGCGCCAAGGTCGCGGGCGTGCCGACGTCGTCGCGGATCCCCCGCAATCGCGACAGCACCCGGATCACATTGCCGTCGACGATCGGCTCGGGCCGGTCGAACGCGATCGACGCAACCGCGCCCGCCGTGTAGCGCCCGACACCCGGCAACTCTCGCAGCTGCTCGGCGTCGCGCGGCAGCTCGCCGCCGTGGCGCTCCACGACCTCGCGCGCCGCGCGGTGAAGGTTCCGCGCGCGCGAGTAGTAGCCGAGCCCGGCCCACAGCCGCAGGACGTCGTCCTGCTCCGCCGCGGCGAGCGCGCCGACGTCCGGGAAACGCTCGAGGAAGCGCTCCCAGTACGGGATCACGGTCTCCACGCGCGTCTGCTGCAGCATCGCCTCGGAGAGCCAGATCGCGTACGGGTCGCGAGTTCGGCGCCACGGCAGGTCGCGGCGGTTCGCGCGGTACCAGGAGAGCAGCGCGGCGCGCTGCGCGTCCCTCACTCGAACTGTGATTCGACCTTCTCGCGCACCCACTTGGGATCCCACCATTCCTTCGGGTCGACGTAGCTGTCTCCGACCAGGATCGCGAAGTGGAGATGATCGCCACCCGCCAGCCCCGTGAGCCCGGAGCGCCCGAGCACGGCACCCTTCTCGACCGGGTCGCCCGGCTCGACGCCGATCTGCGACAAGTGCGCGTAGAGCGAGCTGAGCCCGAGCCCGTGGTCGACGATCACGCAACGGCCGTAGATCCCGAGATCGTCCGCGAAGAGCACCCGACCGGCGTTGGCGGCGGTGATCGGCGCGCCCGCGGTCGACGCGAGGTCGTAGCCGTAGTGGATCGCCTCCGACACCTTCTCGTCTCCGACGAAGTAGGAGCGATGTTCCGCGAAACGACTCGTGACCGCCGAGTTTTCGAGCTGCGCGAACGCGCCCCGCCAGTGCCGCTCGCCGCCGCCCTTCGAGACGATCTCCCGAATCCGCTGCTCGTTCTCCGCGCGCACTTTCTCGTTGATCTGCTGGAACGCGACGACCGGATCGTTCTCCCGGATGTCGAGTTGATCTGCGAGCGAGACCACCTTTCCGGAAAGGAAGTTCTTGGAGAGCGGCAAGCGCGTGTCCTCGAAAGTGCGCTTCCTATATCTTGCCGGCCAGCTCGCGCGGGTCTCGTTGCCCGCCGCATCTTCGGCCACGACCTGGAGCGAAGGATCGGCCGGTGCATTCCGCTCGATCGCGTAGAGCGCCACGCGACGCCCGTGAGTCCGCGCAGCGGTCTCTCCGAGTGCCTCGTCGGGAAACGGGAAGCCGGGATAGAAATGGCCTGCCACGTCCACGCCGTCGCGCACGGTGCCCTCGTCGATCGAGTAGACGACCGCGCCGGCGCCGCCGCGCTGGACGTAGCTGAGGCCCGTCTCGACGAGGACGCGCGGGGGCGAGAGGTCGACCGTCACCGGCACCTCGCGCACCGCTTCGTTCCCGGAGAGCCAACCGCGCCAAGACCAATCTCGCGCTCTGAGCACCAGGGTCGCCTCGCCTTCCTTCAGGCCCGACCGGCGCAGGTCGAGCGAGAGCGGCAGCTCGAGGCTGACGCGGGGCCCGATCCCGCCCTGCAGGATCTCCCCCGGATAGACCTCGCTCGCAAGCGGGACGGGCTCGCCCTCGCCCTGCCGGAGCTCCGCGCCGAACTCGCGCAGGCCCGAGCCCGGATCGGACGCCGCGACGACCAGCTCCCGGACCTCGCGTCCGACGACGAGCGACTCGGGCGCGTCGAGCGCCGGCGGCTCTCCTTCACAGCGCCAGAACAGGACCCCGCCGGCCCCCAACAACAGGATCGCCAACAGTGTGACGCCAAAACGGCCCATCTCGGTTCCCCCCGCGATCCCGCCGAAGCCGGAGGGTAGCCGAATCGGCTCCCCGCTTCGGGTTTGACGCCGACGGGACGGTCGCCGATCCTCCCGCCCGCCGCACAGCCCATCTGCCATCCAAGGAGCCCTCCGATGACCCAGCTCAGGCGCCTCGTCCTCGTCCGCCACGGCGAGACCGAAGGGGAGTCCAGCATCCGATTTCACGGCAGCGCGGACGTCGCCCTGTCCGCCGAGGGCGCGACCCAGATGCGAGCGGTCGCCAGCGCGCTCGGCGCCGAAGCCGTCGACCTCGTCGTCTCGAGCCCGATGCGGCGGGCGTGGCGCTCAGCCTGGATCGCCGGCAAGGGTGCCCCGGTGCGCCTGGAGTCGAACTTCCGGGAGATCCACTTCGGGCGCTGGGAGGGTCGGACCCGTGAGGAGATCCAGGCGGCCGATCCGGTGCTCTACGAGGACTGGCAGAACAAGAGCCAGGGCTTCGAGTTCCCGGGCGGCGAGCCGCGGGCGGAGTTCCGCGAGCGCGTGGAGAAAGGCCTCGACAGCCTGCTGGACGCGCCGGTGCGTTCCGCGCTCGTGGTCGCCCACAAGGGAGTCATCCGCACGATCGTCGAGCTGCTGGTCGGCGAGCGACCCCACGGGCTCGAACTGGGCGACGGCATCGATCTCACCCGCAAGAGCGACGGCACCTGGTTCGAGGGCCGCAACTCGAGCAACCCGCCCGGGCTGAGCTAGCTCGGGTCGGCGGCGCGCAGCGCGAGGCCGCTCGCGACCGAAGTGAGCTCGCCGCCTGCACGCAGCTTCTCCTCGCCGAAGCGCTCGGCGAAGATCCGGCGCACGGCGGGAACCAGTGAGGATCCGCCCGTCAGGAACACTCGATCGACGTGCTCGGGCCGGAGTCGGGCGCGCTTCAGCAAGCCGTCGACGCACGTCGCCATCGCGTCCAGTTCGTCGGCGATCCAGCTCTCGAAATCGGTGCGCGTGACCGGCTCGTCGATCTCGAGATCCTCGTGCGCGAACTGGAAGCGGGCCTCCTCTCCCTCGGAGAGCGCTCGTTTCGCCGCTTCGACGGAGCGAAAGAGCAGGAACCCGAGATCACGCTGCACGACGTGCAGGAGGGCCTCGAGCTTCTCCGGCTCGAGCGCCTCGCGCCGCAGGTCGAGAAGGAGCTGCTGCGTCTTGCGAGAGCGCAGAAACGAGAGGTGATGCCAGCGTTCGAGGTGGGAGTAGATCCACGCCGGCACCGGCAGGACGCGATCGAACACCGACTTGAACTCCGCTCCGCGACCGAGCAGCGGCGCGACCACGTGACGGATCAGTTTGCCGTCGAACGCGTCGCCGGCGAGCGGCACACCGTCGTTCCCGAGAAACGACTCCGCGCGGCGACCCTCACGACACAAACTGGGCCCGACCCGCATCAGCGAGAAGTCACTCGTACCGCCGCCGAAGTCGGCGATGAGAATGAGCTCGTCCTCGTCGAGCCCGCGCTCGTAGTGCCATGCGGCGCCCACCGGTTCGAACTCGAACGTGACCTTGGTGAAGCCGGCGTTGTGGAGTGCGGCCTCCAGCCGGCGCAATGCGAGGGCCTCGTCGCTGTCGTCCCGTGCGTTCACGAAGCGGACCGGGCGCCCGCACACGGCGCGGGTCACCGGACGGCCGAGCTCGGCCTCGGCCTGCTCGCGGATCGGGCGCAGGATCAACGCGACGAGGAGCTCGAGTCGCCACGTTTCGCCGAAGATCACGGTCGACTGGAACAGCCGGCTCGCCAGGAACGACTTGAGCGACTGGACGAGCCGACCCGCCTTCTCGTCGGACGCGAGGTAGTGCTCGATCGCACCGGGTCCGGCCGACGTCGAAACGGCCTCGTCGCCATCTTCACCGCGATCGAAGTACACGA
>Ga0224508_10001389_pt1 | contig 21820 bp, 16 predicted proteins | sample SF_Jan12_sed_USG_4_FD_170157 | JGI IMG/M metagenome (GOLD analysis project Ga0224508, IMG submission 170157) | Sediment microbial communities from San Francisco Bay, California, United States - SF_Jan12_sed_USGS_21 | ecosystem: Environmental > Aquatic > Marine > Sediment | place: USA... | reverse complement strand
CGGGAGCAGCGACGGGTACTTTGACAACGATAACGAAGCGGCGCGTCGAGTCGCCGAATCCGGCGCACGACTCCTGTTCGTCGGGATGCCGAGTCCGCGCAAGGAGCGCTTCCTTCATCAGCAACGGTCGGTCCTCGGCTCGATCTTCTCGATGGGCGTCGGCGGTTCGTTCGATGTGTGGGCAGGGAATGTCCGACGGGCACCTCGCTGGATGCAACGGGTCGGTCTTGAATGGGCCTATCGACTGCTTCAGGAGCCGCGTCGTCTGTGGAAACGGTATCTGATCGGGAATCTCCGCTTCGGCTGGATCGTTCTCGCCTCCCGCTTCAGCGGTCGAATGGAGACCAAGGAATGCTAGGCCAGGAAGCCCGGCAATCAGAATACCTGCAGTCGATCCTCGATGGTCTCCTTCTTTGCCTGGCGTTCTTTCTCGCCTTCGTGACCCGCTCGTACGGCCCGCTCCTTTATCAGGAACGCCCCGAGGTCCTGGACCTGTTTGCGCACATCTGGTTGTTGGCGCTCGCCGTGCCGATGTACTGGGCTCTCGATCGTCGGGTGCGACGCCCGGCACCCGGTGGCACCCGCCCACTGCTGGTGGTGATACGCCGTGTCACGAAGCCGTTTCTTTATCAGGCCCTGTTCCTCGGGACGACGATCTTTCTCCTCCAGGCCAAGAGCTTCTCCCGTGCCGTCTTCTTCATGTTCCTTGGCTACGGCTTGGTCCTCCTGGTCATCGCCCACTGGATCGGGTTTCATGCGGGCCGGCGCAAGAACGCGCGTGCCGACCGCAAACGACACCTTCTGGTCGTCGGTGTCGGGCACGACGCGATGGCCATGCGTCGGCTGCTGGACACCCACCCGGAGTTTCGCCTCCGAGTCGTTGGACACCTGCGTTCCGAGGATGAAGTCGCCGACGAAGGAGCCGTCCCGATCCTCGGGGAACTGGCCGACCTGAAGGCGATCATCGAGACCGAGGTCGTCGACGAGGTGTTGTTCGTCGTTTCCCCGGAGGTGTTTCTTCGTTGCCATCAGGAGATCGCATGGTGCGAGGAGGTCGGCGTCACGGTGCATATCAAGGTGGACTTCGTACGCACGCTGCTCGCTCGGGCCTACCCGACCGAACTGGATGGCATGCCGATGTTGACCTTCGCTTCGACGCCGCGCGATGCGTTCGGCCTACTCCTGAAGCGCTGCATGGACATCGGAATCTCCGCGGCGCTACTGATCGCGATCTCACCCATCATGCTCGCCACGGTAATCCTCGTGAAAACCACCAGCCGTGGTCCCGCGCTCTTCCGTCAGGCACGGCTTGGACTCAATGGCCGAAAGTTCCAGATGCTGAAGTTTCGCTCGATGTACATCGATGCCGAGAATCGCCGAGCGGAGCTGGAGGCGCAGAACGAGATGCAGGGCCCGGTGTTCAAGATCGCCGCCGATCCACGCATCACGCCGATCGGACGATTGATCCGCAAGTTCAGCATCGATGAACTTCCGCAGCTCTGGAACATCCTGCGTGGCGAGATGAGCCTCGTCGGCCCGCGTCCCCCACTCGGGGACGAAGTTCAACTCTACGAGCGCTGGCAGCGTCGACGATTGTCGATGAAGCCGGGGCTGACCTGTCTCTGGCAGGTCAATGGTCGCAACCGGATCCTGTTTGACGACTGGATGAAGCTCGACCTGGAGTACATCGATAATTGGTCGCTTGCGCTCGACCTACGTATCCTGTTGCGGACGATTCCGGCGGTCGTCCTGGCTCGTGGCGCGCGCTAGCCGGCCCACGCGCTAGCGCGTCGCGCGCTCCCGCCAGTAGAGACCGGCCACGACAAACACCGTCGCCGCCTGCAGCGAGCTTCCGTAGAAGTGACTCGCGACCGACTCGACCAGAGAACCGGCGACCAGCAGCAGGACGACCAGCGGCATCCACAGGTCGCGTCCGCTCCGCATCAGGTGTCGAGCCGCAACAACACCGATGATCGACAGCAGGATAAAGAACGCCAGGGCACTGATGACTCCACCCTGCCCCAGAAGCATCGGCCAGTAGGTGTCCGCGATGAAATACGGACTCGCCTGCGACAGACCGTACATTTTGGATAGGCCGTACTGGTGATAGACGTCGCTGTAGTACATGCGAGATGCGTGGGAGCCGAACGACGCCAGGCCGGTGCCCAACGGGAAGTGATCCCACGCGATGCGACCGCTCGTGTAATACAACGCCGATCGCCCCGTCGCAAAAGGGTCGTCGCTACCGTACTCGTCGACGGTTTGCTTGGTCAGCGCGGAGACGTACGGGGCAAGAAGCGTCGATAGCACGATGATCGCCAGCCCGCCCAGCAACACGACTCGCCAGCGTGTCTGTCGTACTCGACTCACGAACAGCGGCAACAACAGAATGACCGCCACCGCGAGCATTGACTTACGACGCCACGTGAGCGTGACACAGAGTGCAGAGAACACAGCTTGCACCAGATGGGCGGGACGCCGATAGGACAGATACGACGCGTAGCTGAAACAGAATGTCGCGACGGCCAACCAGGCGTAACTGCTGGTGCCGATAAACCAACCCTGCGCCGCCCTCAGGCCCATACGCTCTTCGACCCGATCGAGGGAACCCAGGTATTGGTATTGCAGTTCGGGAAACGCGAGAAAGATGAACGCTAGAGACAGAATCGCGGTGAGGATCCAACACAGCCGCCTGACGAGCGGTTCGAGATGGGTCTCGTCCAGGGCAATGCTGGCCCCGATCACGAACAGCAGGAATGGCTTGCAGACCAGCACGAGATCGATGCCGGCCGGCAACCAGTGGCGCCCCTGGATCGCCGTCGAGACGAGCATGGGCAACACGCAGGCGATCATCGTTAACAGGACGTGACGATGGGCCAGGGTCTTCCGGGTCGCGAAACCCAGGAGAGCCACGGCCGCCACTGCGAGGATGATGAACTCATCGGCACGCTTGAATGCCAGCGCGGCGGGCGTGTCCCCGCCGACGAGGATCTGAATCGGGTCCTGCAACAGCAGGTAAGCGCCGAGCATCAGAACCTCGAAGCGCGGCCAGACGGCGCATGCGACACCAACGAGTGCGACCGCCAGCATGGCCGAGGCGAGCAACGGCGATCTTGCTATCGCGAATCCCAGGGGAAGCGCCAACAGCAGAACGGCTGCAGCGAACCAGCGATAGATGTTGCCGGAGCCTGTTAAATCGAGAGAACCCATGCCGCGGTGGATCGTAGCAGACCCCGTGACTTGACGGTCCGAGACCCCCCTCCTAGACTCGTCGAGCAATGAAACGACCCGGCTTATTACTGGTTCTGTTGACCGTCGCGACGGGCTCGCTGTTCGCCGCGGACAAGCTCGAACCGCCGGACCTCGAACGTTATCTTCGCTGGGGTCCGTTCCGGGTACGTCCGGGCATCGAACTGTCCAATCTTGGCTACGACGACAACATCTTCTTTGATAGCGGCGACCGCTCTTCGGATCTGACAGCCACCCTCACGCCCAAACTCGACGGGCTCGTCCTGATCGGATCCTCCGCGTTCCTCACATTCCGCCAGGCGTTTGACTATCGGGCGTACCAGACGTTTACGGACCTCAACTATCTGGACTCGCGAAGCCGCGCCCGGATGACCGTTCCGTTTCGCAACTTCGGCGTGTTCGTCGATGGTGAGCATGCGCGAAGCCACCAACGCCCACAGGACCAGGAAGACCTGCGCCCGCTCCAGATCAGTCAACGACTACGGGGCGGGTTGATCTTCCGGCCCAGTTGGCGCACCGAGGTCGAACTGGGGCTGACGACGGATCGATTCACCCACGAAGACGAGGACGCGATCCTCAACGGGCAGAGTATCTCCGAGCGTCTCGATCGTCGCTCGCACGGCGCCCGTCTCGAGGCAAGCTATCTTGTTGGCGGTCGCAGCAAGATCCTGCTCGAGTCGCTGCAACGGGACATCGAGTTCGACACCGACGCGATCCTTATGGGATCGCCGGTGAACCGTGACACCCGTGAACGGCGCGTGTTGGCAGGAATCGCGCTGGACGAAGGCGGACGACTGTCGGGCACCTTCCTCCTGGGTCTGGGGAGGATCGACGCCAACAGCCCTGAACTCCCGGACCTCAACGAAGTGATCGGCGAGTTCGAGCTCGTCCACCGACTCGGCCGGAGTACGAGGATGACCCTCGAGGGCGAACGGAAGCCCTCGTTCGCCGTTTACGGTGCCAACTCGTACTACCTCGACACGCGGGTCAGTGCGCGTGCGACCCACTACCTCAACCGGCTGTTCGGCATGGAAGCCTACGGACTTTTCGGCAGCCTGACGTTTCCGGAAACCGGTGGCGTGGGTCGCGAGGACGACATCCGACGCTACGAGGCGAGTGTTCTCTTTCGACTCTCGGAGAACGCGCTCGGCCGAGAAGTAGTTTATCGCCTGACCTTTGGCCATTACGAGCGCGACTCATCGGAAGCCGGCTTCGACCAGACTCAGAACACCGTCGGGATCGGCGCCAGGGTCGGATTCTAGAGATCCGTCCGCTATACTGCTTCGCACGCCGGCCCGGCCGGGAAAGGTAATCCCCTGATGCGTTCATCTTCGTTCCGGTTCGTCCTGCTGCTGATGACATCCTGGCTCTGTGTCGTCGCCATGTCGATCGGGATGGCCATGGCCGAAGAGCCACTGGTCCTGCAGGCCCGACCGGTCACCGACGCCGTCCAGGACTCAGGAACGCCGCTGTTCAACTCCGGGATCTCGGACTACCGGGTCGGTCGTCAGGATCTGCTCGAGATCGAGGTCTTCGACGTCGAGGAGCTGACTCAGACCGTCCGTGTGGGTGAGGACGGCTCGATCTCGCTTCCGCTGCTCGGAAGACTGGCCGTGGCCGGTTTGACCAAGAGCGAACTGGAAGACTTGATCGCCGGCCTGCTGGCCGATCGCTACGTGCGGAACCCGCAGGTCACCGTCTTCGTCAAGGAATACGAGTCGAAGAAGATCGCGGTCAGTGGCGCCGTCAAGAAGCCCGGAACCTTCGAGATGCTCGGTCAGAAGACGCTCCTGGAGATGATCTCGATGGCCGGCGGCCTCGACGTCGATCCGGGCAAGCAGATCTTCATCTTTCGCCGGGAACACGGCGGAGAGACGCGTCGCATCGCGATTGAGCTCGAACAGTTGGTCTATCAGGCGGACCCGTCGCTGAACGTACCGCTGGCACCGAACGACATCGTCTATGTCCCCAACCTGCAGACGGTGCGGATCTTCGTCTCCGGCGCCGTCAACACACCCAATCAATATGATGTCCCCCGCGACGAGCCGGTGACGGTTCTGAAGGCGATCACGATTGCCGGCGGGACCACCGAACGTGCGGCGGACAAGCGAGTGCAGGTGATCCGTACAGACGAGGCCGGAAACCGCAGCACGATGCTCATCAACCTGCGTAAGGTCAAGCGTGGTAAGGCCGAAGATCCTCTCCTACAGAAAGACGACATCGTCCTCGTTCCGGAGGCGTATTTCTAATGGAGTCTCTCGGCCACGGCCGTCACCTACTGGACTACTGGTCCGTCATCGTTCGACGACGGTGGGTCGTTTACCTTGCGGTGACCGGAGTGTTCGTGGCCGTCCTGATCGGCAACTTCATGCTGACGCCGCTCTACCGTGCGACCGTCACGCTCCAGATCGAACGACAGAATCCGAACATCCTCACCTTCCGCGAACTCTCGACCGTTGACACCAGCTGGGTCGCCTACTCCGAGTTCTACGAAACGCAATACAAGATCCTTGCGAGTGAACCGGTCGCCCGTCGTGCGGTCGAGCGTCACGGGCTCAACAGCCACCCCGAATTCAAGGCGGCGGCCTCGAAGCCGGGTCTACGGCAACGATTGACATCGTGGATCCCCCGCTTCGGCCGAGGCGACGACGAACCGGTCGACCCGATCGACATCGCGACCACGCAAGTTCAGATCGGCCTCGAGATCAACCCGATTCGAAAGTCGCACCTCGTCCAGGTGAGTTACGTCTCGCCGGACCCCGAGGTCGCAGCGGAAATTTCCAACGCCGTGGCGAGCGCCTACGTGCAGTTCACGATCGACTCGCAGTTCTCCACCACCGGGGAGGCCGAGGAGTTCCTCGTCGAGCAGGTCGCGAATCTCAAGACGGAGATCTCCGCTCTCGAGGAGACCCTGCAGGACTACGGTGAGATCAAGGGGATCATCTCCATCGACGACAGCAGCAACCTGACGATGGCGGCCCTGCAGGATGTCTCCCGACAGAGAACGGACGCGCAGACCCAGTTGGCCCGCGATGAGGCCGCATGGTTGTCCATCCAGGAGGCCGATCCCGAATCGATCGCGGAGGTTCGCAGCTCCGATCTGATCTCCCGGCTGCGGGAGGAGACCGCCGGGTACGAGGCCGAGTTGTCGGAGATCACCGGCCGATTCGGCGAGGAGTGGCCGCAGGTCGAAACACTGACCTCGAAACTCGAGCAGTCCAACCATCGACTTGAACTGGAGACGGGGCGCATCGTCGATCAGATCCGTGCGGCTCGCTTCGGAGCCTTCGAAGAGTCGCGCCAGAGGCTCGCCAGCATCGATGCGCTTCTCGCGAAGCAGGAGACCCGTGCTCAGAAGCTACGACGGGATTCGGTGGAGTTCAGTAATCTCCATGGCGATGTCAAGAAGAAGCGCGAGACGCTCAACGCCCTGATCGGTCGCCAGAATCAGATGGCCCTCTCCTCGCGGCTGAAGGATCTCGACCAGACTTCGACGAACATCCGCGTCATGGAGTCGGCGCGAGCCCCCCGGGAGCCGTTCCGTCCGAACACCAAACTGAACCTGGTCCTCGCTCTGTTCTGCGGTCTGGGCTTTGGCGTCGCCATGGCATTCGTGCTGGACTATTTCGACAACACGATCGGCTCTCCGGCAGAACTCCAGCGGATCATCTCTCGACCGTTGCTTGCGATGATCCCTCATTACGACGGCAGCTATACCGATCAGAAGCCGGTCGCGGCGATCCCCGTCGATCTTGCGGTTCATCTGGATTCGCGCTCGTCGGTCTCGGAGGCCTACCGAGAGCTCCGGACCTCGATTCTTCTCTCGAACCCCGGGCAGCCCCCACGACAGATCATGGTCAGTAGCGCCATGCCGGAAGAGGGCAAGACGGCAACCGCCATCAACCTTGCGATCGTCCTGGCCCAGTTGGGTCGTCGCGTCATCCTGGTGGATACGGATCTTCGGCGCCCGCGACTCCACAAGCCGCTCAACCTCTCCAACGAACGCGGGGTCAGCAACTTCCTCTCCGGGCTGCAGCCTTCCGCGACGGCGGATGTAAGACCGACGCAGATCCCCAACCTGGATCTGCTTCCGAGCGGACCGATACCGCCGAACCCCTCGGAGCTTCTGAACTCGGAGCGATTCAAGGAACTCGGCAACGCGTTGTTGACCGCGGGTTACGACCACATCGTCTTCGACTGTCCGCCGGCGCTCTCGGTCTCGGATCCGGTCATCATCTCCCATTCGATGGATCAGGCGATCCTCGTGGTACGCGCATCGCGAACCCCGAGACAGTCGATGCGTCTTGCCGCCGAACGCTTCGAACAACCCGGGGCGTGTCAGATCGGTGTCGTTCTCAACGATCTGGATCTATCCCTTCACGGCTCTTCGGTCCACGGCTATCGGTACTACGGGCGGTACGACACCAACACAGAGAGCCACGATTCCCCTCGGGCCGACGGAACAGCCGGCTAGCCGCCGGCGCCTCCCCGTGAGCGGCCGATCGTCCCAGCGTGTCGATCCTTCGTTGCGGTTTCTCCAGTGGGGCCTGTGCGCCGTGGTGGTCCTGGCTCCACTCCCCTTCGGTAGCGTCATCCCTGCCGGTCGGCTCGCACTGGAATTGGCGGCCTATGCGTTACTCGTTGTCTGGGGTTTGCGGGGTCGGAGCCTGACCCAAGCGGCACCGGGTCGCGTGCAGATCGTCGGCCTGTTTCTGCTACTCGGTCTCGCCACGCTTCAGATCGTCTCGGTCGGGAGTACGATCGTCGGGTGGATCGCACCACGGACGGCGTCGGTTCGGGTGGCGGCTCAACCTCCGGCCGAGATAGCCATGGCCGAGACGAAGGCGCTCGGTGTCGATGCCCTCCAGACGACTCAACCCACAACGCTGTCCATGGATCCGGCCGCGACCGCGTCGGCATTGCGGACCGGTGGCGCGTATGCAGCGCTCTGGTGTGTCGCCTTGACCGTGGGAGCCACGTTGGGGTTTCGCCGCATCGCCCTGGCATTCCTGCTCTCCGCCGCCGCGCAGAGTGTGTATGGAATTGTGGTGCTTGCTTCGGGGATCGATCGGATCTGGAACGTCCCGAAGCGGGCTTACCTCGACGCCGCAACCGGTACCTTCGTCAACAAGAATCACTTCGCCGGCTACCTCACGATCGCACTCACCTGCGCCGTCGGTTGGTTCTTGCGCGACCTCCTGAAACGTCGTCGACGGGGGCCCGGGATCAGCGGCTTCCTCGGGCGAGGCGGAAGCCGACACCTCTGGTATGGACTGCTGGTGGCACTCGGGGGTTGCGGTCTGATGCTGTCGATGTCGCGAGCGGGCATCGCGGTGACGCTTCCGGCGTTGACCTGGGTGGTGTGGCGGGCGTATCGAGAGAGCGGCAGGCGTCGAATCTGGATCGGGGTCGTGGCGTTCTTGCTGGTGGTCGGTTTCGTGTTCGTCCCGCTGGGGTCGGCGCGGCTGATCGATCGCTACGCAGAGTCGGACGAGATCTTCGCTCACGACGGAGGTCGCCTGCAGGTCTGGAGCGATTCGCTGACGATGGCAGGAGAGTTGCCCTGGACCGGGAGCGGGTTCGGCACGTTTGCGACGGCGTTCCCGCTGTTCCGCTCACCCGAGGTGCGTCTGTTCTATATCCATGCACACAACGATTACGTGCAGGCCCTCGCCGAGGGCGGGCTTCTGGGTCTCCTGGGGTTCCTCCTCTTTCTGGGCCCACTGTTCCTGGCGGCCTACGATGGACTCTCCGGCCGCCACGGCTTGCTTGCCTGCGGCGCGGCGGCCGGCGTTCTGGCGGCGGCGGCCCACGCCATCGTCGATTTCAATTTTCATATTCCTGCCAACGCTGCGGCGGTCGCCGTCGTCGCCGGGGCGCTTCAGGGTTTGCGATGCAAGAACCGCAGCTGACGCTCATCGACGAGCGGAGTGAGGCCGGTCGCCCTGATGGCCGCGGTCCCCTGTGGATCGCGCTGACCCTCCTCGCCACCGCGGCGCTCGCGACAATCTTCGGTGCGGACATCGCAAGGCAGACAGTCGACACCCGCGAACAAGCCGAGAAGATCGGCCGGCTTTCGCTGACGGAGGGTAGCCGTTCGCCGGCCACGCAGGCCGCGCTCCGGGAGTTTCGCGAAACGCTGGTCGAGCGTCCGCTGGACTCTCGTCGTCGCGCCCAGTATGGCGCCCTGTTGCTTGACCTCGGACGGGATGCGACCGACGCACGGGCCGCAGCGTTCCATGCACGACAGGCGGTCGCCCTGGCCCCGGTCACCGTGCCGACGCTCCGCATCGCCGCGCGCACCCTGGTTCGGACGGGCGACCGCGACACGAGCGTGACACTGGTCCGTCGCATGTTTCAGTTCGACGCCCCGGCCGCGGCGCGACTCCTGCTGGAGATCGAACCCTGGCTCTACGCAGGCGAACTGGACGACGCGCTTCCGGATGATCCCGAAGCCTGGCTCGCCTGGTACGGACGCCTGCGCCGGGAGGGCCGCAGCAAGAGTTCCCTCCCGGTGATGGCGCAGCTTCGCCGGCGCTGGCCGGATTTCCTCGCGGCTCGCGTCGCGGAGGCCCTCCAGGTCAATCGTGCGGGAGACGATCTCACGCTCCGACGGTTGCTCCCGGCCGACGAACGACTCCCCGAGACACGTGCCGCCGCCCCGTTACATGCACTGCGCGGACGGATCGAGGCGACTTTGGGCGATCCGATCGCCGCCCGCCGAGACCTGCAGTCGGCGGACCGACTGGATGGCGACAGCCTGTTCGTTCTGCGTATTCGCGGCGACGGACTGCTGGCCCTCGACGATCGCGACGGCGCCCGAGACGCTTGGCTCGGGGCACTGTTCGGACATCCGGATGCGTTACCGAATCGCCGCGTAGAGATTCTCAAACGACTCGCACAACTGGAAGAGCGTGAAGGTCGCTCGGGCGTCGCCTTACGACACTGGCGCAGCATCCGCTCTCTCGATCCTGAGGATCGTGAGTCGGCAACGGCCTTGAAGCGACTGACCGGAGCATCGGAATAGTCGCGTGGTAACCTTCTAGATCTGTTCGGGAGTGTCGGATGCCTCTTCTCAGTATTGTGATTCCCGCCTACAACGAGGTTGCGACGATCCGTGCGTTGATCGAACGAGTTCTCGCCGCCCCGCTTCCCGAGGGCGTCGATCGCGAGTTGATCGTCGTCGACGATGCGTCCGACGACGGAACCGCATCCGTCCTGGATGAGTTCGACGAACACCCGCAGGTCCGTCAGTTCCGTCAGGAGACAAACCGCGGCAAGGGTGCCGCGCTGCGGCGTGGATTCGCGGAGGCTCGCGGAGACTTTACCGTCATCCAGGACGCCGACCTCGAATACAACCCGAAGGAGTACGTCCGTCTTCTGGAGCCGGTCCTTGAAGATCGTGCCGACGTTGTCTACGGTTCGCGGTTCTCCGGCGGAGACGCTCACCGCGTCCTGTTCTTCTGGCACTACGTCGGCAACCGTTTCTTGACGTTGCTCTCCAACGCGGTGACCAATCTGAACCTCAGCGACATGGAGACCTGCTACAAGCTCTTTCGAACGGACTTGCTGCGTCAGATTCAGCTCGAGGAAAACCGCTTCGGGTTCGAACCCGAGGTCACCGCCAAGATTTCCCGGCTGAACGTTCGATTCTATGAAGTCGGCATCTCCTATTCCGGGCGCACCTACGCAGAGGGCAAGAAGATCAACTGGCGAGACGGGATGGCCGCTCTCTGGTGTATCTTCAAATATGGCCTCCTGCGCCAGTAAACCTGCCACCTCGGTGGGGCGCTTGCGCCGAAAAACAACCGAACCTACATTGGATGCGGAGACCTGGGGTCTCTTTCATCGTGAGGGTTATCTGATGCATCGCTCTAAACGATTACGATCTTGTAGCCTGGCCTCGTTATTGGTCGTCTGTCTGGTCGGAATGCCGGTCACGCTGGCCGCCGATACCGACGGGACCCAGTCGACCGCCGATCTGTCGACGATCAAGGGCAAGCTGATGGCGTCCGATGGGTCTCCCCTGGTCGGGGCCACGGTGAAACTGTTCCATCTGTCGACGGAGCAGACCTTCGAGGCCACCAGCCGTGGAAACGGCAGCTTCGAGGCAGCCGGCCTGCCCTACGGCTACTTCGATATCGCCATCGAGAGCGGCAGCGAGTTCTTCGTGACCAATTCGGTCGTCAACCTTCCCCCGTCGGACACGCTTAACGTCGACCTGAAGCTGGCATCGCCCGGCACCCTGGCACCCGACCGCAGCTTCCCGGGTGTCGACAAGGCCGCCACGGGCACGGCCATCGTCTCGGGCAACGTGACGGCCACCAATTTCTGGACCTCGCCCAAGGGGATCGCGGTGTTGGCCGGCGGCGGTGGAGCGCTCCTGCTCCTGGTCTCCGGCGGCAGCAGCAGCGCCTCCGCCTCGACCCCTTAAATCCGCCGTTCTCGGCGATCGAGCCCCCCTGCGGCCCGAATCACCTTAGCCGCGTGCGGTCTGTCTTGACAGCGGTCCTCGCCCTCCGTAAAAATGGCACCTCATTGTCAACACGGAGGCCTCGCACAATGTCGTTCGCAGCGGTCCGCAAACTCACTGCCTTACTCTTGACGGTCTGCGTCGCGACGTTTGTCGCTGGATCTCCGCTGCTGGCGGCGGACCTTGACGCCGCCACCGGCCGACTCTCCGGAAAGGTCGTCCAGAGCGACGGAGTGACGCCTCACACCGGCGCCGTGATCGTTCTCGTCGACACGGTCTCCGAACAGACCTTCGCGTCGGAGCCCACGGATGACACGGGCGTGTTTCGTATCGAAGGCGCGCCGGCCGGCGACTACGCACTGATCGCTGAAACCGATGGCGGGGCATTCCTCGCATCGGACAACATGGCCATCGGCGCGGGCGACAACCAACCCGTCGCCCTGACGCTGAACGACAAGCTACCGACGCAGGTCCTGGCGCCCGGGCAGGCGACCACGGGCGGCATGGCCACATGGGCCAAGTGGCTGATCGCCGGCGGCATCGGCGTGGCAGCGTTGGTGCTGATGGATGAGTCAAACTCGGAAGCGGCACCGAGCCTCTTCTAATCTCGAGCCTGAGCCACTCTTTGTTGTAGCGCGAGAAGTTCGCTGGTGGACGCGGGTCGCCAGCGTTCCTGTCGTACCTTGCGCTCAATCGCCTCCCGTCGATAGCGGATGCTGGTCACGTGTCTCCCCTGCGGGCTAAAGACATGGGCGCGTCCGCGCTCGCCAAGTATGATCTGTGTCCCCTGTCCCTCGTCGACGAAGGCGTCCTCGGTCTTCGCGATCGAGAGATCGTCGAGCGCCTTGCGAGTCGGACGCTCCCGCGAACTGTGGCGATGCTCCGCGTGTCGTGTCCGGCCTTGACGTGAACGACGATCCCGCTGGAGACGTCGCGACAACCCAGTGAGGATTCCGGCTATCCGTTGATCGAATCCCGGCTGTTGTGAGCCTCGCAGCGTCTGCAGGGCCGACTGGGCCCAACGAATCGAGTTGTGCCACGGAAGCGCCTGCTGCCGCTCCCACAGCATCTCGACCGGCTCACCCTCGGGGGTACGGGCGATGAGATTCAGAACCAGTCGGCCGGCACCCCGTCGACTGCGAAACCCCGCAATCTGGCAGGTCAATGCCAGCACCGAGCGACCACCGTTGCCGGATGGGACGACGTCGTAGAACCCGGCGAGGACCTGCCCGAACAAGCGAAACGGAGCGCGGCGAAAGGTCGAAGGCAGGTGACGGTTGAGCTGCTGCTCGTCCTGGACCCAGGTGATGAAGGCCGACTCGCGCCCGAACAGACGATCGGTCTCCGCGTGACGACGCTCCAGACAGAATCTGGAGAACTCCGTCCAACGGGGCTGACCGGTGACGTCGTAACTCTCGAGGATGTGACGGGCGTCCGGAGGCGTGGCGTGTTCGCAGACGGTTCCGTCGCAGGCGTAACAGTATGCGTATCCCGGCCGGAGCGCGCTCCGCTGGGCGATGAGTTCCTCGAGAGCGGCGTCTACCGCCTCGGTGAGCGCGTCGCCGAACACGACGGGATCCTGCTCCGCGGGTTTGAGGGGCCAGCGGATCTGAAGATCGATAGAGTCCGCCATCCCCTCGATCAGGTAGCCACCGCTTCTCAGCCGCGAGCGATCACGGATCAACCGCGACAGGGCATCGTGGATCTTCCGCGTGTCGTCACTCATCTCCGTGGGCCTCGTGGTCCGTCGCTCACCCTGGCTCGTCGGATACGATCGCCGACCTGCAACCGATCGACGACCTCCATCCCGACGTCGACCTGGGCAAAGATGGTGTAGTTGCCGTCCAGGTGCGGCGTCGGAACGTGGGTGATGAATAGCTGGCAGCCTCCGGTGTCCTTGCCGGCCTTCGGCATGCCAACGGTCCCACGCCGGAAACGCACCCGGGAGATCTCATCCCTCAGCGAGTAGCCCGGGCTGCCCCAACCATCCCCCCGGGGATCTCCGCCCTGCACGACGAAATTGCTGACGACTCGATGCCAGATCAGCCCGTCGTAAAAACCGCGTTCGACCAACTCGACAAAATGCGCGACATGGATCGGTGCCGCATCCGGAAGGGTCTGCATCTCGATCACGCCGCGATCGGTCTCCAGCCGAACCCGCGGCGGCGAGCGGAAGGTCTGCCCTATCCACGGCGACGGCGTAGCCGTCTCGAGACTGCCCGACGGTGTCGGCGGCTCTACACCCAGTCGACGCAGCGCACCCGCGGACGCCGCTCGCACCGAAGACGCCGTGTCGTTGCTTGCGGCGTCACGCAGGATCACAGCCGCTGCCGGGTCGTCGCTGGTTGCCAGGGCCGCGATGACCGCCTCCCGGACCTCGACCCAGTCGTCGCCGGGAGACCGTCGGAGCACGTCCCCCAGGAGCTCGACGCGCTGTTCGTTCTCGATGGACGTCAGCAGCGTCACGCCGGTGGCGCGGATGGCCAGATCGTCGTCGTTCAGCGCCCGCACGATATGCGGCATGATCCCATCCAGCCCGGAGAGCGCGGACAGCGCCGCGGTCCGGACACGCGTTTCGGGATCGGCGAGGACCGATTCGAGATGCTGCACTCGATCCGACTCCCACGAGCCGGCCGCGGCGGCCGCCGCGGCGCGAACCTGCCATGTCGGATCCGCGATCCACGTCTCCCATTCCGCCGGTGGGGTCGTCTCCGAATGTTGGATCAAGCTTGCCACCGCTGCGGCACGTACCTCCGCCGAAGGGTCGAGCAGAAGTCCCGTCAGCGCCGGCAGGACGCTTTCTTGACCCGCCCCTGCGGCGGCGTTGGCCCACCCGCGACGCACATGAAACGATGTGTCCCCGGCGAGACCGACCGGGATCGCAGCCGCTTCACCCAGGCGGGCGAGTGCCGCCATCGCTTCGACTCGAACCGATGGCTCGGCGTCGCCACAGGCATCGCCCAACACGGAGAGGACGGTGCTCGATGCCGGTGCCGGGATTCGGCCCAGACCTCGAACAAGCCAGAGTCGTACGAGCGTGTCGTCATCTTGCAGTACCGCTGCGATCGATCCGCCGAGGAGATCGACAACACGCGGCTCCCCGTATCGCGAGACCGCATGGGCCGTCTGACGACGCACCTCGACATCGGGATCGCGCAAACTCAGCGCCAGCGAACGAACGGTGATGTCGCTCCACTCCGGAGGCACATCGCTCTGCCCACGCCACGTCGGAACGAACCGGAAACGGAAGAGCGCGTCAACGGTCTCGGCCCGGATGGCCGCAGACGGATCCTCCAACAGCGACAGGAGGATCTGTTCGGCATTCTCGGGCGCAAGTTTTCCGAGGGCCTCGATAGCGGCGACACGCTCATCGAGAGATCGACCTTCGACGGGGCCAACCCGTCGACCGAGAGTCTCGACCGCCGTCGCATCCACGACCGCGCCACGGGCAAGCCCGAGCTGGCCGATGGCGAACAGAGCCGACTGGCGGACCGTGGATTCGTCGTCGTCGAGGCCCCTCAGCAATCGCTCCAACCCGGCAGGATCCTGGATCCGTCCAAGTGCACGATAAACCCGCTCTCGAACCGTCGGGGACTCATCGGCGGACGTCACCGTCAGCGCCGGAGCATCGACATCCCGACGATCCTCCGCATCGCGAATCGCGGCCAGTCGATTGTCTTCTACGCGACTGTCACCGCAACCCACGAGCGACATCAGAAACAGGGCTAGAAAGAACCTCATGACCGTGAGGATACCAGCCCCGAGGCGGCCCGAGGGGTCCGGACGCCGGTGACGACGATCAGCACGAGCATCGACGCGGCCATCGCGATGGCCGCGGGCATGACACCCGGCGCGAGCGGTGGCACCCAACCCGGGAACACGGTCTGGCGGTTCAACAGTTCCAACCCAAGATGGACCGACAGGCCGGTGGCGATCGATGCCGACACGGCACGTCCCTCGACGCGTCGCCAGTGAAAACCGATCGCCATCACCGGCATGAGGGCCGCCGCGAAGGTGCCAAACGCGAACGCACCGAGGATCGCGATCAGATCTCCAAACCAGATCGCGAAGGCGGCGGCAACCAGTCCGACAACGGGAAGCAACCACCGAACGGCGCGCATCTCATTGGACACGGGTCGCCTGAAACTCCGGGGAAGATCCCGGACCAGCGCCGTCGCCGCCAGATGCAGGAAGGTATCGGCCGTCGACATGATCGCCGCGAGGATCCCCGCCACCGCCAGACCGCCGAGCAAGGTGGGAGTCTGCTGGCGAAGGAACTCGGGCGAGGCATGATCTACGGGCGAGGGTGCCGTCATCGCCCCCTGCGCCACCAACGCCGGCACGGCCAGTCCGATACCAAACCAGATCAGAAGACAGATCGCCTGACTGCCCCCGAGGATCACGGGCATGAACCGCAGCTGGACCTCGTCCCGAACCATGAAGAACTTGTGCAGCATCTGGGGCTGTCCCAGGACACCCACGCCGAAGACCATGAAGAACCCCAGCATCAGCATCGCTCGGCCACCGAGACGGGGGTCAACGAACGACTCTCCGAACTCGGCCGCTACCGCTAGCGTCTCGCCGATGCGGACGACACCTCCCGGTGCGCGAATGGCAAGCAGGCCCAGAAGCAACGCGACGGTGAGCATCCACAAACCCTGGAAGAGGTCCGTGTAGACGCCGGCCACCATCCCGCCACCGACCGAATACGCGACGATGATGGCGAGCCCGATCAACATCACGGGGAGCGGCGAGTCCAATCCGAGCAACCCGGTTCCAAGGATGCCGAGGGCCCGGATCTGTAGACCCAGGTAGGCGATCGACCCTGCCGCCACGGCAAGGGCCGCCAGCCGGGTCGCGGGGGGATGATCGAACCGCACGGCGATCGCGTCGGGGATCGTGAAGATCTCATGCCGCCCGGCGAGTCGTCGCAGCTGACGCCCCGAAACCCAACACAACAGACCCGCCGTAAAGCCGAGTGGGAGCGAGATCCACATCGAGGCGAGTCCGATGCGATAGGTCAGCCCCGGTCCTCCCAGGAAGACAAACCCACTGAACGCCGTCGACATCGTCGAGAGCGCGACGACCCACAAGCCCACCCGACGGCCGGCGACGAAGAAGTCCCGTGGGCTCCGCACACGGCGGACACTGACCCAGGCGATCAACACCAGGACGGCACCGTAGACGATCAGCGCCATGGCGATCGCCGTGTTGATCGACGGCCCGCTCACGGGAGTGGCTCCCCTTCCTCGTCGTCCTCACCGAAGCGGGCGATCGCACCCCAGACCGTCAACAGGAACGGGACGACCCCCAACGCCAACGCCATGAATACTGTGGCCAGCGGCCAGCCGAACAGTCTTGGACCGACGGGAAACCAGTGCCAGATGGTCACGCCCAGCACGAGACAGAGGACCAGCGCCTCCGGCAGAAGACCTGCACGGCCCCGGCGCGAAGGTGGAACCGCGACCCCCAGGATCGCCCCCGGCAGGAGCATCGTCCCCACCGCGACGAGCCAGCCACCGAGATCGTTTCCGAGAAGCAGGCCAACCAGGGAGAGCGAGGCTCCCAGCGCGACAATCCGGATCCAGCTCTTGGTCGACAGCATCCATCGATTATCTCCCATTTTCAGTCAACATCGGAACCGGACGCGACCTCCGTATCTGGTACGATCCCAGCGCGTTTTCACCGGAGGGGCTCGTGCAACTCGGCTTCGTCATCGATCACGGTCGCTGCATTGGGTGTCATGCCTGCACGGTGGCCTGTAAGGCGGAAAACGATGTTCCGGTAGGCAGCTTCCGCACGTGGGTCAAGTACACGGAACGCGGCAACTTTCCCGACGTGAGACGCTCATTCGGGGTGCTCCGCTGCAACCAGTGCACGGACGCACCTTGTGTTGAGATCTGTCCCGTTCACGCACTGGACAAGCGCGACGACGGCATCGTCGACATCGACCCGCAACGCTGCATCGGCTGCAAGAGTTGCATGCAGGGTTGCCCCTACGACGCGTTGTACATCAATGACGACCACGGGGTCGCAGAGAAGTGTCACTTCTGCGCCCACCGCACAGAGAGGGGCCTGGCTCCCGCGTGTGCCGTCGTTTGCCCGACCGAGGCGATCATCCCCGGGGATTTTCACGATCCCGAAAGCGTCGTCTCGACGATGAGACGCGAAGGGACGTTGACGGCAAGAAAGCTGGAAGCCGGTACCGGACCCAACGTCTGGTATCGCGAGGCGACCGAAGATGTCATCGATCCTTCATTGCCTGACGCCTCGCGACCCTTCCTCTGGTCGAACCGCCTCCCCGGCATCGACATGGAGTCCCGTGAGTTCGACGCCATGGAGCGGCGCGCGGAATCGCGGACCGTCTACGACGTCGATCACAAGCCGCTCTGGGGACGCAAAGTCTCGGCCTACATGCTGACGAAGTCCATCGCCGCCGGCGTCGTCCTGACGGCGCTACCGTTTCTGGCGGTTGTGGGACGTGTCGCGTCGATCCTCGCGCTGCTCTTTCTGGCGCTGACGACGGTCCTGCTGGTCGCGGACCTGAAACGGCCGGAGCGCTTCCTCTATATCTTGCGTTACCCGAACTGGCGTTCGTGGTTGACTCGCGGTGCGGTCGTCCTGATGGGGTTCGGCATGCTGACGACCGTCTGGGGAGCGGGATCGTTCCTGGGTTTCGAATGGTCGCCGGTGACCCTCACGATCCTGACGATCGCCCTGGCGTTGAGCGCCGTCCTCACCGCCGGCTATACCGCGTTCCTCTTTGGTCAGGCCCGCGGACGCCCCCTGTGGATGCGGCGCGGCCTGTTCGTGGAGTTGATCGTCCACGCCGTTCTTGCCGGCGCCAGTCTCTGGATTCTGTTGGAAGCGGTCGGGATGTACGACACCGGGGGTGGAAGGTTACTCCGTTGGGTGGCGATGGCCGCACTGGGCGCAAGGCTGGCGGCGCTGCCTCTGGAACATCTCCAGGCGCCTGCAAAGCGTGAAGCCGAGTACCGGCGAGTCCTGAGCCTCCTGCTCCGCGGGCCGCTGGCCCGTCGACGTTGGATCGGCAGCGTCGTCGTCGGCACGGCGATCCCGCTGCTCTGTTTGTTGACTTCCACACCCTGGCTCTGGGGGCTCGCGGGACTCCTGGCGCTCGTCGGCCTGTGGTTTGAAGAAGACACGTTCGTCCAGGCCGGTCAGGCGCTACCCATCAGCTAGAGGATTCGAGGAGAATCGGTCACATGTCGTCACGTCGCCAGAGTCCATGGGAGCTCGCGGTCGGTCCGTCGCCGGAGGATTGGGACGACTGGACCGAATTCGATTCCGGCGCATGGCCCGAACGGGTCGAGCGACACTACCGTTGCATTCCCACGATCTGCTTCAACTGTGAGTCGGCCTGCGGGCTGTTGGCGTTCGTCGACCGCGAGAGCGGCGAGATCCGCAAGTTCGAGGGCAACCCGGCCCACCCGGGTAGTCGTGGGCGGACCTGCGCCAAGGGACCCGCCACGCTGAACCAGATCAACGACACGGAACGGATCTTGACGCCGATGAAACGGGTCGGGCCTCGCGGCTCGGGCCAGTTCGAACCGGCAAGCTGGGACGAGGCACTGGACGACATCGGCGGACGAATCCGCAAGGCGCTGGACGAGGGACGTAACGACGAGGTGATGTACCACGTCGGCCGACCGGGCGAGGACCACTTCGTCCAGCGGCTGCTGATGGCGTGGGGGGTCGACGGATTCAACACCCATACCAACGTCTGTAGCGCCGGTGCACGAACCGGGTTTGCACTGTGGCAGGGTGCCGACCGCCCGTCACCGGACTACTCGCAGGCGAAGTTCGCGCTCCTGCTCTCCGCCCATCTCGAGACGGGTCACTACTTCAACCCCCACGCACAACGGATCATCGACGCAAAGTCCAGCGGCATGCGCGTGGCGGTGATCGATACGCGTCTCTCCAACACCTCGACCCATGCGGACCATTGGATTTCCAGTTGGCCCGGTAGCGAGGGAGCCCTGCTGCTCGGGGTGGCCCATCGACTCCTGGCCACCGATCGAATCGATCGCAAGTTCATCGAGCGGTGGACGAACTGGCAGGACTTCCTCACGGCTCTCGACCCCGAGGGGCCCGGCGGATTCGAGCGGTTCCTGGAGCTGCTCGAGCAGCGGTATGCCCGCTTCACCCCGAAGTACGTCGCCTCAGAGTGTCGTATCCCCGAAGAGACCGTCGACATCCTCGCCGACGAGATCGCCGCAGCCGGCAGCCAGTTCTGCTCCCACCTCTGGCGAAACGCCGCCAGCGGGAACCTCGGTGGCTGGCAGATTGCCCGTGCGCTGCTTCTCCTGCACGTCCTTTCCGGGAGCGTTGGAACTCCGGGAGGACTCAATCCCAACAGTTGGGACAAGTTCGTTCCAAAGCCGACGGAGAACCCGGCTTCGATGAATCGCTGGAACGACCTTATCTGGCCGCGAGAGTACCCGCTGGCCCACTACGAGATGAGCTTTCTGCTTCCTCATCTACAGAAACAACAGGACAAACGGATCGACACTTATTTCACCCGCGTCTACAACCCGGTCTGGACCAACCCGGACGGCTGTAGCTGGGTCGAGATGCTCGAGGACGAGAATCGCGTCGGTTGTCACGTGGCCCTGACCCCCATCTGGAGCGAGTCGGCGCAGTGGGCCGACTGGGTGCTCCCGATGGGCCTGGCCCCGGAGCGTCACGACCTGATGAGCCAGGAGACCCACGCCGGAACCTGGATCGGTTTCCGCCAACCGGTCCTTCGCCAGTTTCATCGGCTCGAGGGACGTGGATCGTCCCAATCTCACGAGACCAATCCCGGAGAGGTCTGGGAGGAGATCGAGTTCTGGATCGCGCTGACCTTCCGCATCGATCCCGACGGTTCCCGTGGTATCCGCCGCTGGTACGAATCGAAGAAGAACCCCGGCGAGCCGATCAGCGTCGAGGAGTACTTCTCCGACATCTTCGAAAACCAGGTCCCGGGACTTCCCGAAGCTGCCGGCAGCGAAGGGCGAACGCCCCTCGAGTTCATGCAGCGCTATGGAGCGTACGAGGTTCCCTACGGTGGTCAGCAACGTTACGAGGCGCTGCGCGACGGGCAGGGCGACGAGAAGGTCGGCTTCAAGACGCCGACGGGAAAACTGGAAATCTACTCCTCGACACTTGCCGATTGGGGGCACACGGACCAGGCCGTGCCGGACTACATCCGCTCCCACGTTCACTGGCGCGAGCTGGATGAGACGAAAGGTGAAATGGTTCTCCTACCGACGTTTCGCCTGCCGACCCTGATCCACACCCGATCGGGCAACGCCAAGTGGCTTCAGGAGATCTCCCACACCAACCCCCTCTGGGTCCACCCGAACGACGCGGAACGGATGGGACTCCGCGACGGCGCGTTGGCCAGGGTCACGACGAGGATCGGCTATTTCGTCTTGCGGGCCTGGGTCACCGAGGGCATCCACCCGGGCATCGTCGCCTGTTCGCATCATGTGGGCCGCTGGAGGATGCATGCCGACTCGGGGGGGGCGCGGCAGTCATCGGCTCGCGTCGAGATCGAACGACGAGACGGGACCTTCATGTTCCGTCAGCGTCACGGCGTGCAGGCGTTCGAGTCCAGCGACGACGATACGGGCCGCATCTGGTGGGACGAAGTCGGGGTCAATCAGAACCTGACCTTCGCCGTCCAACCCGATCCCATCAGCGGAATGCACTGCTGGCATCAGAAGGTCACGGTCGAACGCGGCTACGCGGGGGACGCCTATGGAGACGTCTTCGTCGATACGAATCGATCTCGTGTGGTGTTCGAGGAATGGCTGGCCACCACCCGACCGGCACCGGGACCGGGTGGACTGCGGCGTCCGTTGTGGTTAAATCGTTCACTACACCCCGAGGCCGAGGCCTATCGCCTCTAGGAGTGAAGCGGTCATGTCACACGGATACGACCCCGAGACAATCGAGCCGCGCTGGCAAGCACAGTGGCGCGAACAGCGGATCTTCAAGGCCTACAATCCCGGCGAGGTGGGCTTCGACCCGAATCGACCGAAGTACTACGTTCTGGACATGTTCCCCTACCCGTCGGGCTCGGGGCTGCAT
>Ga0224508_10001388_pt1 | contig 21823 bp, 15 predicted proteins | sample SF_Jan12_sed_USG_4_FD_170157 | JGI IMG/M metagenome (GOLD analysis project Ga0224508, IMG submission 170157) | Sediment microbial communities from San Francisco Bay, California, United States - SF_Jan12_sed_USGS_21 | ecosystem: Environmental > Aquatic > Marine > Sediment | place: USA... | reverse complement strand
TAAAGCCGGATTGAGTAGGTGTTTCAAAACGCAAACCTTCAACCGCTGAATCGACAAACCTTCCTGACAAAATCTTGTTGGTGTTGGTGTTGGTGTTGGTGTTGGTGTTGGTGTTGGTGTTGGTGTCAGGCGGTGGGAAAGAGTAATTTGTTGGAAAAGCCGAGGAGTCAACACAAGCAGGGTTATAGCCGAAATTAAAACACTCGAAGTCATCGTCACCGCCACCGCTACCGCTACCGCCACAAGCTACAAGTGAGGAGATGCAAAGAAACAGAAAAATATTGATACTCAGTTTTGGTTTCATCTTTTCAGCCCTAGATCGATTTTTTCCAACCCTAACTGCTCAGTCTTTATTTGCAACTAATTTTCAGTAAGCACTATATCCCTCAACCAAAAGGACAGTATGCTGATACTTTTTGACAATTAACAATCCAGGCATTTTCTAGAAGAGGCTTGACCTTGAGAGCTGAGCAATCATCGAAAAGTTGTTTTTAAGTGTCAGAAGGGAGTCGGTCTTGGATGTTGAGAAATGAGATGTGAGGGTCCGTTTTCTCCAAAGCTGACGCTGGCGCAATCCATCTCAGAGACGGCCTACGGCCATAAGCGGACGCCTGGCATCAGATAATATATTATCAGGTCAATTACCTTTTAATCCTGCTGTTAGAAAACATGCCGAATAACAAGCCGCGCATCTTTTGGTTACTCGTATCGATTGTTTTAGCAAGTTGTAGTTACCGTCAGCAAATACTTAAGAACGATTTCACTACAGTTGTCGAGGGACTTCAGATACAAACTTTCGGCGATGTATCCAGTTTGGATTCACCCGTGGTGCTAGTTTTCCTCCATAGTGATGCCTGCGTTGCTGACTACATGACAACCATGGCTAAGACGGTTGTTAGAAAAAATATCTTGTCGTTTGTAATGGCCAGACCGGGTTGCGTGGTGAACAACAGGCGTTCAATTGGTAATCACGGAAACTATGATCACTACACAGCAGAACGGATTGATGCTGTCTCAAATTCAGTTCGCTCCTTAAGAGACCACTACAAAGCCAGTAAAGTATTTCTAATAGGTCACAGTGGTGGAGCGGTCACAGCCGGGATTGTTGCTGGAAGACACCCAGATCTTGTTAACGGTTTCGTCGCAATAGCCTTCCCGGCAAATATTCCTGATTGGAGAAGGTATCGGAAAAGGGGGGAAGATTGGAAAGATAGCCTTTCCCCACATGATTATGTTAATGACATTAAACAATCGACTTTGCTATTCATTGTAAATGGCAGCGAAGATGATATTACACCGCCTTCTTTTTCAGTTGAGTATGCCGACACCGCGGCTAGTAGAGGTTTAAGTGTCGAAAACATTGTATTGGATGGAGAAAACCATCGATCATCCTTTCATGCGCATAAAGTCTGGTCAATCATAAGCAGTTTGACTTATGACTGATTATTCATGCCACACTCATTATTCAATTTTATTGATCGCGTAATGTTTTCTATCAAGCACATGCAGTCGGACGCGTTAAAGCTGGAACGCTGGGGGTCCGTTTAGGGTCGTTAGCTGACTCTGATAAATCGATTCTGAGTGTCCGCTTTTATCTGCCAGGGGTGGAATTGAACTACCGACACGGGTATTTTCAGACCGGTAACAGGCTACAACTGGTGGTCAGTTTACTTACCGATCAGGATCACGAGGGGTCGTTACAACAGGATAAATACCCTGGCTTGCGCGCGTTGCATAATTCGCCAGGTGAATTGAGGACGGTAGGTTAAAGCGATCCGACTTTCTTGGTATCGGGTTTATCGAGATCTTCCAGCAAGGATTCTATTGCAACCGGTTTTCCGACGGTATAGCCCTGGATGTAATCGACATTGGCCTCGCGCAGCTTATCGAACATCGTATCCGACTCGACGAACTCGGCAATCACCTCCATTTCCAGCGCGTGCCCTACTTCGGTCATCGAGCGCACGAACACGAAACTCTTGTCATCTTCGAGGATATCGCGCACAAACTCACCGTCGATTTTCAGGTAATCCACCGGGAACTGCTTGAGATAGCTGAACGAGGATAACCCGGTTCCAAAATCATCGAGTGAAAACTTGGCGCCCAGTTGCTTGATCGAATTGATAAATTCTACCGAACGCTCGACATTGTCGACAACCGCGGTTTCGGTAATTTCGAAACACAATGAACTCTTATTAATGTTACTCGAGGCCAGCGAATCATGCAGAAAATTGTGAAAGGTAGGGGACCCGATACTGCGTCCCGATAGGTTCACCGAAAACATCACCTCGCGCATTTTTTCCTGGTGCAGTTCCAGCCATTCGATAACGCTGCCGACAACCCAGCTGTCGATGCGTTCGATCAGGTTATAGCGTTCCGCGGGCGGCAGAAAATCATTGGGAGAGATAATGGTGCCATCAGAACCGCGATAACGGATCAGGACCTCGTAGTGGGTATGTTGCTCGTCCTTGTCGATTGAAACGATGGGTTGCACATAGAGACAAAAGCGATCCTCGGAAAAGCCCTCCATGATGCCGGTGACCCATTCCATGGATACCTGCTGCGCCATGACTTTTTCGTCGTTTTCATCGATGAAATGATATTGGTTACCACCGTTTTGCTTGGCCAGGAAACAGGCGGTCGTAACCTTGGAGTAAAACTCGGCATATTCATCACTCATCCGTCCAAAGGCCATTACCCCGATACTCGCCGTTACCTGGTACTCCTGGTCATTCCAGATAAATCCCGAATGCTGTATCTCGATAATAACTTTCTGAATGGTCTGTAAGGCGCGCTCCATTTCGAAAAAGGGCATGATGATGCCGAATTCATCTCCACTTAAACGCGCTACTATGTCAGATTTACGCACATGCTTCTTGATCATGGTGCTGATCTGCTTCAACAGCAGGTCACCGGCGGCACTGCCGCAGGTTTCATTGACGATTCTGAACTGGTCGACATCGAGGTAGGCAAACACGTGCTGAACCGTGGTGTTGCTATCCTCGGTCACAAGGCCTTCAAATTTTTGTTCAAATGCGTTGCGATTGAGAAACCCGGTAAGCTGGTCGTGGCTGCCTTCGTAATTCAGTTTACGGCGTAACTTGCGGTCCTCTGATACATCCTTGAGAATAATTACAAAACCAACATCCTCTGCTTCCATGTCGATCATCGGAGATGCCGAAAACTCAAGTTCGACAAGATTGCGATCGGGATCGTAAAAAAACATCGAGCTGATTGAGAGCTTGCGACTTAGCAACTGGTTCAGGTCAACAATGCGCGTGGTTTGTCGATTTGCATACAGGATCAGAATTTCATGAATCGAGGTATCGATCAGTTCGGGCTCCCTGTCGCCAAACAACTTTTCGGCACTCGGGTTAACCAGTTTTATGCGGTCCTTGGAGTCGATAACAATTACCGGGTTGGTAATCGAATCGAGCGTGGTGGAGATGAAATCTTTCTCCGAGCGCAACTTTTCCTCGATTTGCCGCCTGGAAATGGTTTCCATCTCCAGACCTTCTACCATTTCGTTATAAGCGACGACCAGGTCTTTTAACTCGCTGGGCAATTTTTCTTCGCTGATTGACCCATATTTCCCGGTTAACAATGCACCCACCGAGTTACGTAACTTGTTCATCGGCATGAAGGCCCGATTCAGCAGAATCAGTACCAGCACCAAGGCCGAAACGGTTGCGATCGTGGTTATGATGAAGAAACTCGTTTCCGTTTCGCGCAACCGATCGATAATAGGTTTCTGGTCAATCGAAGCGCTGATGGTAGCGCCGAGAAATGCATCGTCGGCAAATAGTTTATAACTCGGATATAAGTGCGTGCCCGTGGTGAAATTCACCCAGTTATCCGATTGGTAGAGGCTGTCTCCAGTACCGTGGATTATTCTTAACGGGACCCCGGTGTTCCTTTCTACACTTTTCAGGCCATCGATCGCATAGGCCACAATATGCAGGTAAGCCTTCGGCTCCGGGGCACCGACCGGCACCAGAACCTCGCTATATAGTTGGTCATCGAAATTGCATAGCGAGTACTTCGGTTTTGACAAGCGTATTAACGACCCGACAACCGTTTCTAGCACCGTGGGACAACCGGCATACCCGTTAAGACCATCATCGGAGCTTTGCGCAAAAATATCACCCGAAAGATCGCGCACAATAATTGACTTCAAATTCAACAGGCCCGCGGATCCCTGTCTACGGTTTAGAGTTTCCTGTAGCGAGACCTCCATCATGACAACATCACGCTGTTCAAGGGCTTTTAAAAATAGCGCTTCACTTTGTAACTTCAGGGCAAATTCTTCCTGGTCATGGTAAAGCCGCTGGATGGCTTCCCTGCTTTCATGTTCGAGCAAGGACTGGATCGATATGATCTGGGACTCGATTGCCTGGTCGCGATACACCTGGGTGCTATAAATCGCCAAACCATAGGCCAGTGCACCCAGCCAGAGCAGGGCAAAACCGATAATGAATTTAAAACTGTAGAGTCGCGAGAGCAATTGTCTACTCGATCACGTGGGGATAATCCTTATCCGGCATTTCAATTTTTGTACCGTGAACCCAGGCCAGTTTTCCCACATCGAGCTCTGGTGCAACCGCTTGCGGCCCACAATTGTCAAGTTGCAGTGGCTTATCGACAGCAAGCACCGTCCCTGAGGAAAATAATATTGCCACCGTAAAGAATGCAGCCGACCCCACAGCCTGGGATCGACTAACGCCTATTTTCGTCATAGCAAGTGCCAGATTGGCTGGATTTAGATCTATTTATAATAGTCCAATAATTAGAATTATTGCGTACTTAAGCGATCTTTTTAACAAGACTTCTAACAGGATACCCCGGTCCCGCCGAGACCACAGTAGCCAGCCGGATTCTTTTCCAGATACTGCTGGTGATAATCCTCAGCATAATAGAACGGACCAGCCGGTAATATTTCGGTGGTGATCGCCGCATGGCCCGCGGCGCGGAGTTTTTGTTGATATTGCTCGAGGCTATGCTGAGCAACCTCACGCTGACTATCATTGCAGTAGTAGATTCCCGACCGATACTGGGTTCCCATGTCATTGCCCTGGCTCATGCCCTCGGTCGGGTTATGCGACTCCCAGAACGTCTTCAACAGGGTCGCGAAGTCGATTTGACCTGGATGATATACCACCAGCACGACTTCGTTATGCCCTGTCATACCGGTACACACTTCCTGGTAGCTCGGGTTAGGCGTGTGACCGGCGGCGTATCCTACCGCGGTGGTATAAACCCCGGGAAGATTCCAGAATTTGCGTTCGGCGCCCCAGAAACAACCGAGGCCCAGTATTACCTGTTCACAATCTTCCGGAAAAGGCTCCACCATCGAGGTTCCGAGGACAACATGCATCGGATCGAATTGAATCGCTTCGTTGCGGCCAGGCAAAGCCTGGTCTGCTGATGGAATAGTGGTTGGTCTGCCAAACATGAGTAACTCCTGGTTAGTTATAACGGCGGCTTACAATCAGACGCGGTCAGCAAGGTTTAGTTCGATCCAGGTCGGCGCATGATCGGAAGGTTTTTCCATTCCCCGGATATCATAATCTACCCCGGCACCGACTACCGTGGACTTGAGTTGTTCCGAAACCAGCAGATGATCGATGCGCAGACCCCGTTTCGGTTCAGCTTCGAATCCGCGACTACGATAATCGAACCAGCTAAAACGATCGGCGGTATCGGCATGACACAGTCGGAAACCGTCGTGTAAGCCAAGCGCCTCCAGTTGCTGGAACCAAGCGCGTTCCTCGGGCAGAAAGCTGGTTTTGCCGGTTTTAAGCCAGCGTTTGGCGTTATCTGCGCCGATGCCAATATCCAGGTCTTGCGGAGCGATATTGTAGTCGCCCATCACGATCAAGTCCGATCGTGCCATATCATAAGCTCCCAGGAATTGAATCAGGTCATGATAAAACCGCCGCTTTGCTGGAAATTTAACCGGGTGATCACGGCTTTCACCCTGCGGAAAATAACCATTGAAAACCAGCACCGATTTTCCATCCAGTTGATATTCACCGCCAATAAATCGTTTTTGCGCATCTTCCGCATCCCCCGGGAAACCATAACAGGGATCAATGCAGGGGCAGCGCGACATCAGCGCAACGCCGTAGTGGGTTTTCTGCCCGGCATAAAGTGTCTGGTAGCCCATTTCGGCGATTGCGTCCACTGGAAATTCGTGGTCCTGCACCTTGGTTTCCTGCAGACCGATAAATTCCGGTGAGTGCTTGTCAATCACGCTCTGCAATTGATGCAGGCGCTGGCGCACACTATTCACGTTAAACGAGACTATCTTCATGCCCGGAATCATCCTCAAATCTTGTTAGAAATTCATCCAGCGATTCCTCACCCAACTGTGCTTCGAGCTTCTGTTCGAGTTCCTTCAGATAATTTGACACAGCTGCATCGCTTTGACAGCTGTCGGTCTGGCCATCGTCTTCAGCAGCACGCGCACTGCGTAGAATATCTGCGAGTTTTATACGCTGCAACGAAACAGCCGGCAAGTAAAGCGGTGGATTCTGCGCCGAAACCTGAACCAGCCCATCGTTTTGCAATGCATCCAGCATGCGCTTAAGTGCACTCATCGGTGCCTGTTGGTAACTGGCGAGATTTTCAAGGCTGGGAATCAGGTCCGACTGCTTATCATGGGCGCGAGCGATGTTAACCATCGCCTGCAAGGCCAATTGGTCTCGCATGCGCCCACTCATATGGAAGTCAATCTGCTCCAGCTTGAGCTGCTCGGGATTCTGATAATAGTACGAGATGCTGGCTCCGATCAGTAGAATAACCCAGCTCAGGTAAAGCCATATCATGAATACCAACACGATTGCGAAACCTGAATAAATTGCCGTATAACTGGTAGAGCCACCCACAAACGAAGTAAAAAGAATGCCGCTTACCTGCCATAAAACACCTGCGATGACGGCCCCGTAAAATGCCGAACGAAATTTTACACGGGTATTGGGCACCAGCATGTAAACGAAGGTGAAGGCGGCAATAACCAACAGGAAGGGCAATACCTTTCCCATTAGTCGCAGCAGGTCGTTCATATAAGGAAGCGTGTTCAGGTATTCAACAATCTGGTTGCTGCCGAGCGAAGCCGTAATACCCACGGCTGAAAACAACAATACCGGACCCACCATAATAACGCTGAGGTAATCACTGAAACGTTGCATCAGGCTACGGCTGTTCTGCAGTCGCCAGGTATAATTAAACGCCGCTTCAATCTTTTGAATCAGTGAAATCGCGGTGTATATAAGCAGTCCTAAACCTAACGCACCGAGTACACCTATTTTCATGTTGTCGACGAAACCGACAATATGCGCGCTGATCTCAACGCTCTGCTCGCCCAGGGGAGCCAGGATGTTGGTGAGGGTTGGCTCCAACTGATCGTGAACCCCAAATCCTTTCAATACCGAGATGCTGACGGCTAGCAAGGGCACCATGGATAACAGCGTGGTATAAACGAGACTCATCGCACGCAGGGTGATCATGCCATCCATCAGGTCACGGCCAACCACGACGACTATTTGCAGAAAATGCCGCCAATACGAGTGAGCAGCGTCAGCATCACTAGCGTCATAGCTCCAGATATACCGATGTAGCTGTTCAAGCATCAAACTATCCTAGCCGGTAAAGGCTTTCCTGGAATTCAAGTATTCGATTTCAGCATCGCTACTGGTCCTGCCTAGTGCGTCGTTACGATGCGGAAAACGCCCATACTTTTCGATGATCGCATGGTGATGTTGTGCAAACCGCAGGTTGGATTCGAGTCCTGGCTGATCAAACAATTGTAACGCCAGCTCCTGGTCTTCGAGCGTTTCGCTGTGCATGTATGGCATGTAAAGAAAGGAACGTTGTTCCGCGGGCATCGTCTTATCAAATCCCTGCTCGATTGCGGCGGCTGCGACATCACGCGACCGGGCTTCGCTGACAAAGCTTTGCGCGCTGCCGCGAAACATGTTCAGCGGAAACTGATCCAGAATTATCACCAGCGCCAGGCAACCCTCCCCGGTTTGCATCCAGTGGTCAAGCTCACCCCTTCTGGCTTGTTCCCAGGTATCCTGGTAGCGTTCACATAACTCCCGGTCAAATTCCGGGGTCGAGTTAAACCAGAGTTTCCGGGTTGCATCTGAAAACCAGAAATCAATTATTTGCTGTGGCATATAAACCTCGATCGTTGATTCATGTTAGCAGCCTTTTAACAGGGCATCGACCTGCCCGCGCAAGCGCTGTTGCAAAGTTTTACGCCCTTCTGAACCCGATTCCCGTTCGAGCAAATCCCAGTCCCGGTTCTGAATCGCCTTTTCAATCAGCAGGCTATCAAGCACACCGGATGATTGCGCGACGCACCGCATGACGAACTTTTGCAGGCTGGCAAAACAGTGTTCGAATCCCCTGTGGCCCCGGGCAAAGGCTTCGACTTCGAGCCGTTCATGTTCGTCGATCGAAGTATCAAAATCGGCAAAACGCAACAGCGAAGATACTTGATCGGCACTCATACTTTGCAGAAACTGCGTCATCCAGGTCGGTAGTTGTCGCTGAATTCGCTGATGTAATAAATCGATTTCAACCTCGATCTCCGGTGTGATTGAACGTAATACGACGATTGATTGATCGCCGCTCGATTTTCCCTGGGCGTAGCTGACATGCACCAGTGAGAATCGAGCCTGCCGCCAGAAACACAGGGTTTGCGGGTCAAGTGCAAAGCTCGCGCCCAGGTAATCCATGGAATTTTCCCGTCCATAGCGCAGTGCATCTTCAAGCAACCGGGTCCCAAGGCCATGACGTCTATGGGATTCGGCCACGGCGATTCGCTGCACGCGTATACCCCGGTACCCGGCGAAATTTTTCAGGCCCGCCTGGGCGGTTAGCATCTGTGCCAGCAGATGCCCCCTCGGTCGACGTCGCCCAAGAAAAATCTCGGCGCACAAATTATCGTCGAGTCCACCCTCGATATTCAGCAATGCAGCGCCGACAACAACATCCTGCTGGCACGCGACGAGCAGCAATAGATCAGGATTCTCCATCATCATGCGCAAATCCGAAGGCCTGGTGCGGTAGTGTGCCGTATTCAGCAATGCGTAAACCTGCCGCAACAGCAGAAAATTATCGGGATCGCCCGGATTCTTCAGTAATTGCATCTCGCAGGCTCCCGCTTCCATCGCCGGTGGGGAATCGAGCTTGCCTGCCTTCAACATCAGCGTGCGATTGAGCCAGGCCTCCAGCTGATCTCCCTGGCACCAGCGCACCGGCTTATCCAGGCTGAGTTGCATCAGCTTCTGCGCATCCAGGGCCACGATGAATCGCAGCATAAATCCCTGTCCGGTGCCCTCGTATCCACCGCTGGTCGTTGCCATCACCAGTCTCGGGTAAAGCCTGGTTAATTGACGTAACATCGGCAAGGGAATCATCGCAGCCTCATCGATAATCAGCAGGTCGGTTTCGAGGCGATTTAGCAAAAGTCGATCGGGCGCTACAAATTCAGCATCCGGCACCCGTCGCAACAACTGTGCGCAGGTTTGTTTCGAGTTCGCCGATACCAGTATCCGGCAGCTTGCCTGCAAGCGCTTTACCAAAAGTCCCAGGCAGGTACTCTTGCCGCGACCACGCTCGGCATCGATCAAGGCAACCCCATTTTGTCCGCTTAGTACCCATTGCTCGATTTGCTGCAGGCACTGCGCCTGGCCGGCGCTGTGTCCCTGTTCGATCGGAGTTTGCTGTAACACCCTTAATTCGGGCAAAGATTCTATTGCGCTAAAGTCAAAATCCGGGGTCACCAGGATTCCAATTTCCTCATCCTGTTCAAGCGAATAGTAAAAATATTCGACAAAGCGCGCCCTCAAGGATGACTTTTCATCCTGCCAGCGGCCATAGCGATCAGTTTGTAAATTCCAGTCTTTGACTGGAGGAGACAATAACAATAGAACCCCACCTGACTGCACCAGCCCGGCGGCGATACATAAAACATCGGCATTAAATCCATCGAAGAGATCCAGCACCACGAGCCGGGCCTCGCCACCGAGACAGGCGTCAGCCTTGCTAAATGGAATTGCCGCCGTGTGGAGCTTTCTATTTGACAGCAGCTGCATCGATGCATCCACCTCGAATAGTTTTTTATATTGTTCGTCACACCAGGATTTTGGTCCCTGCAACGCAACCAATTGACGCTGCCGACTGGACTCCAATTGGTCGAGCAAGACGGACATCCATTGGTTTATATCGTTTGCCGGCATCGAGATTTTTATGTTAAAAAAGCAGTCCATTATAGGTGAGTAACAAACCATGACAAAAGATCAGCAAACCGAGGCCGAAGCGGCAGCATTTCGATCCCTGATAGCCCATCTGCAACAACGCAGTGATGTGCAGAATATCGACCTGATGAACCTCGCGGGCTTTTGTCGCAACTGCCTGTCTAAATGGTACTCCGCGGCCGCCAAACGAATGGAGCCGGACTTCGACTATGCCGCTGCGCAAAAGTACGTGTATGGTATGAGCAACGAGGACTGGAAGCGAAACTATCAAACCAGCGCGAGCGAGGAGCAAAAACAGCGTTTCGAGGACAGCAAAGAGATGCACGCAAAAATCAGCGGTTACTGACGATGCGGTTCCTTACCGGGAGGTTGAAGCCATCCTCCCCGGTTAGCCAGGTTAGCGCAGTTCGCGCCGCAGTATTTTACCGACGTTGGTTTTCGGCAATTCATCCCTGAATTCTATTTTTTTAGGCACCTTGTACCCGGTTAAATTCTCGCGGCAATGCGCTATTACCGATGCCTCGTCAAGCGCGGGATCCTTTTTCACGATAACCGCTTTAACAATCTCGCCGCTGTCCGGATCGGGCTCACCGATAACACCCACCTCGAGCACACCCTCGTGGCCCGCGATTACGGCTTCAATTTCATTCGGGTAGACATTGAATCCGGACACCAGGATCATATCCTTGAGGCGATCGACGATGCGGAAGAATCCCAACTCGTCCATTTCCGCGACATCACCGGTCTTTAACCAGCCATCGTCGGACAATACCTTGGCGGTTTCCTCGGGTCGTTGCCAGTAACCCTGCATGACCTGCGGGCCACGCACGCAGAGTTCGCCGGTTTCGCCCTGGGGCAGGATATTACCTTCATCATCCTGCACCGAGACTTCGGTCGAAGGTACCGGCAAGCCGATGCTGCCATTATATTCCATCAGGGTTAACGGATTGATACACACGGCCGGGGAAGTCTCGGTCAACCCATAGGCTTCGAGTAACGGCGCACCGGTCAATTTTTTCCAGCGCTCGGCTACCGGCTGCTGTACCGCCATACCACCACCCAGGGAGAGTTTCAGATTGGAAAAATCGATTTCTTCAAATCCTGGCGTATTCATCAACCCATTGAACAGCGTGTTAACGCCTGTTATCGCAGTAAACCTGAGGCCCTGCAGCTCCTTGACAAAACCCGGCATATCGCGCGGGTTGGTTATCAGGTAATTGAGCGCACCCACCTTCATGAAGGTCAGGCAGTTAGCGGTTAACGAAAAAATATGATAAAGCGGAAGTGCCGTGATAATGACTTCCTCGCCCTCTTTGACAGAGTTGGAGAGCCAGGATGAGGCCTGTTGCATGTTTGCAATCATGTTGCCATGCGAGAGCATGGCACCCTTGGCGACTCCGGTCGTGCCGCCCGTGTACTGCAAAAATGCAAGGTCGTCGTGATTACGGGGCACAGCCTGGTGACTCTGACCTGAGCCCTTCTGCAGCGCCTGTTTGAAAGTTATAGCTTGCGGTAGTGAAAACTTTGGCACCATTTTTTTGACATACTTGACCACCAGGTTAACGATCAGGGACTTCGGAAAATGCAGCATATCGCCGAGCTGGGTTGTAATCACGTGCTGTATCGGGGTATCGCCGATGACTTCATCCAGGGTATGGCAAAAGTTTTCCATCACGATAATGCCCTTGGCGCCCGAATCCGACAATTGGTGCTCTAGCTCACGAGGTGTATATAGCGGGTTTGTGTTGACGACGGTAAACCCGGCCCGCAGGATTGCAAAAATTGCGATTGGATTCTGTAGCACGTTAGGCATCATCACGGCAATACGATCACCCTTGTCTAATCCAGGCAGGCTTTGTAAATAACTCGCGAGTTGGTCGGTATAACGATCCATATCGTTATAACTGAGCGTGGTTCCAAGATTGGAAAAACAGGGACTTTCGCCAAAGCGCTTGATTGCCTGCTCAAACACATCGGTGACCGAGCGATAGGCATCGATGTCAATCTCTTCCGGAACCCCGGGTGGATAACTTTTTAACCAGACTTTCTCCATTTGCACACCCCCCATAGCTGGCAACGGTATTATTTTATTGTCGCGGGTGAGGACTCTTAGGCGTTCCCCTGGCCCGCTTCTACTTAGCTGCCGGTTTCTTTTTCACAGCCCTTTTCTTCGACGACTTTGCCGTCTTTTTTTTCGGCGCGGCTTTTTTAGTTGCGCCTATTTTATTTGTCATCTCGTCGGTCGTAAAGTCATCCACCTTGATCACTCTTGCCGTCGCTGACCGAGCCTGCAACAGTATATCAGCTTCCTCGGCCGAAACCTGATCCGATTGTTTCAGCCTTTCAATCCACTGCGGGTAATCTTCAAGTCCATGCTGTTCCAACTCGTCGTGGCGCAGGCGTCGCTCTATTGGCTCCGCCTTTATCACCTTGTGCAGTGCATCCTCGAGACAACCAGTTATATCATTCGGATCATCGGTGTTATAGATGCCTGCAGTTAATCGATCACGCGCCCCGCCCGGCCTGATCACGAGGGCCGCAACACGATGACTAAGCGAGTCGTTGGGTTGGCGTAAATTGAGCCCCAGCGGAAATATGGTATGACGCACCAGTACCCCCAACCACTTTATTGGAAAATTACGTAAAATCTCGTCCAGCGCCATCTGCACCTGGTGAAGACAGTACTTGGTTGACCATTCAACCAGCGGTAAATCGTTTCTCGGTTGACCATCGGCATCAAATTTTTTCAACGCGGCCGAGGCATAGAACATGTAACCCAGTGCGTCAGCAAATCGACCGGAAAGCATTTCCTTGCGTTTGAAAGAACCGCCCAGAATCATTAACACGAGGTCAGCACATACTGCAAACGCCGCACTCATCTGGCCCAGGCGCTGGTAGTAGTCACCGATACGACCCGGGTATGGCTCCGGTGCCAGGCGGCTACCACTTATTCCATAAACGAAGGCACGGCAGAAATTAGTTAAAAAATACTCTGCATGACCACGCAATGCCTTATCGAAAGCATCTTCCGCGAGTGACTGATCTTCCATCATCGCTGCTTGCATCTCGTCCATAAGATACGGATGGCAACGGATAGCACCCTGCCCGAAAATGATCATGCTGCGGGTTAGTATGTTGGCGCCCTCGACCGTGATCCCGACCGGGATAGACTGGTAGGCACGGGCGATGTAATTGGCAGGCCCGATACAGATACCCCGGCCCCCGTGTATATCCATTGAATCATTGACGACCTGGCGCATGTGCTCGGTATTGTAGTATTTAAGTATTGCGGTAACGACCGAAGGCTTTTCGCCGCTATCGAGTGCGCTCAGGGTCAACAGCCGTCCCGCATCCATCATGTATGTCATGCCGCCGATTCGGGCCAGCGCTTCCTCGACACCTTCAAATTTGCCGATCGAGGTGTTGAACTGCTTGCGTACGTGGGCATAAGCACCGGTAGTGCGGGTGCTTGCCTTACCTGCCGCCACGCCCACTGCCGGCAGCGAGATACCGCGCCCAACCGATAAGGATTCCACCAGCATGCGCCAGCCGTTGCCGATATTCTGTTGTCCGCCAATAATATATTCCATCGGGATGAATACATCTTTGCCACTATTGGGCCCATTCTGGAAGGCAACGTTTAGCGGGAAATGCCGTTTCCCGATCGTGACCCCGGGGGTGTCGGACGGGATTAATGCGCAGGTCACCCCGAGTTCTTCCTCGTCACCAATCAAACCGTCTGGATCGAAAGCCTTGAACGCGAGACCGAGCACCGTCGCTACCGGACCGAGCGTGATATAGCGCTTCTCCCAGTTGAGGCGCAAACCGAGTACCTGCTTGCCCTCGTGCTCCCCCATACAGATCACACCGTGGTCGGGTATGGCGCCTGCATCAGAACCGGCAAACGGCCCGGTTAATGCAAAACAGGGAATTTCACGTCCATCGGCCAGTCGCGGCAGGTAATAATCCTTTTGTTCATCGGTTCCGTAATGCAGCAACAGCTCGGCCGGGCCGAGTGAATTCGGGACCATCACGGTGACACCGGCTGTAATACTGCGTGCCGATATTTTTGTGACCACGGCCGAATGACCATAGGCCGAGAATTCGAGACCCCCGTAGTGCCCGGGAATGATCATGCCGAAAAAACGATGCTGCTTTAAAAACGCCCAGATCTCCGGCGGCAAGTCCAGGCGTTTGTGAGTGATGTCCCAGTCATCGATCATCGCGCATAGCTGCTCTACGGGACCTTCGATAAAAGCCCGCTCTTCGTCGCTCAGCACGGGCAATTCGTAATCCTTTAACAGCTGCCAGTCGGGCGCACCTCGAAACAACTCCGCTTCCCACCAGACGCTGCCGGCTTCGATAGCATCACGCTCTGTTTCGGACATCGGCGGCAATATCTTGCGTATACGCTGCAGTAAAGGGCGGGCCAGGAACTGCTGGCGAACGTGCGGCAATCCAAATAGCACCGCGGGCACCAGGAATGCGGTCCAGAATACCAGCCCCCAAAAGAAACTGAACCCGCCCGCAAGGGTGAATATCACCAAAAAGAACAGGGTAATCAGGGCCAGAGTACGAAACGGAATTTGATGCCGGGCGACCGCATATAACAATGCAAACAGGGCACCCAGCAGGATCAGAATATTCATTCAGGAAACTCGGACATTATCGGTTCGATTAAGCAGATCCTAACACTATAATAATTTGACACTAGCGGCAATACTATAGTTGCAAATTGCAACTATTACTAAGGATCAGATCGAGAAGGAATATTGAGCTTTTCCCGGAGTTTCGAGTTGACCGATCGCAACCCGAGCTTGAGTACCCCGTCCGCAAAATCGAGCAGTGGTAGAATACTTATTAACAATGGTGCTGCATCCGCAGTCAACTCGTCGGTGCTACCCTGCTGAATCAGTTTTAAAGCTCGATCAACCGAAACATGGTGCTCTTCACTCGATGCTGACGAGCTGACAACCCGATTGCCACCCGCGGATTGTGCCTGTACGAGGCTGGTGTCCAGTTGTGCATATATCTGTTCGAGATCATTGTTATCGGTTGCCAGGCAGCTATAGACCGATCCACTTAAAGTCACCTTGACCTTATTATCGTCAATACGTATCGGGGAACTGGATACCCGTTTTAAAATACGTTTGACGCCGTCGGTGGCTCCAATTCCATTGGTTGCGGGATACAACAGGTAAAACTCGGCATTACCGAGATAGCACACTGTATCCTCGGTACGCAGTGTTTGCTGGATGATCCCGGCCACCCCTTTAACGACAGTAGTTGTTTTCGCCTTGTCGAAGCTCTGCATGATCGACTTGATGTTGTCGAGCTTGAGCTTACACAGGCTAAAATTACCCCGATGGCGTTGCGCAAAAGATAGTTCCTGTTGGGCTCGTGAATTAAAGAAGTTGGTTTGTGATAGTTGCTGTAACAGGTTGGCTGCCGAAACCTGTTCCAGTTCCTCGGGTGATTCCATCGAGTGCTGCAAGTAAAGATTTGCGTGTAAGCGTGCCCTGGTCGTCAGCTCGCTACTGGCGAAAGGCATATTAATAAAGTCGGTCGCCCCCATCTGGAAGGCAAGCTCGCGTCCCGCGTCTGCATCGTTTTCCCCGACCAGTAACAGTATCGGTGTTGCCGCAAGCCAGCTGTCGCCGGCACTACGAATTCGCTCTAGCAGACCGAATTGATTAATCATAATTTCCAGCTCGCAGATAACCAGCACAATCTCACGATCCTTCAGCAGCAAGTCCCAGGCTGCTTCCGCATCCTCAGCCGTTAGCAGCGCGAAATGCTCCTGCAAATGCTTGCTGACCAGCTTGATGCTGTGTACCGAACTCGCAACCAGCAGGATTGTAGGTTTCTCTTTTTGCTCAGACATTGGCTATAAATTAAGCATAATCAAAAAGACTATAGTTGAATTAACCAGATGCTTCGGCATCGATCGCAATTTAGTCCCGGAAATCCGGTGATTCCTGCCCTGATTCCGAAATACGTCCCTATATAGCCTGAAAACTAAATATTTATATGAGTATGCCGATAAGAGCGATAAGCAAGCGACTGCCAGCAAACCGGTGCTGGCGGCCTGAACCATACGCGTGGTTAGTTAAAACGAATAATGCCCGAAGCCAAGATTCTTATTGTTGATGACACCAAGGCCAACCTGGTTGCGCTGCAGGTGCTATTGAAACCAGTCGAAGCCAATATCCTAACGGCAGATTCTGGTGAGCAGGCCCTGCTTGCCGCGGAACAGAACGAAGATCATATTGCCCTGATTCTGCTTGACGTACAGATGCCCGTGATGGATGGATTCGAAGTCGCCCGGCTATTAAATGAAAATGAAAGAACCCGCTCGATACCGATCATATTTATCACCGCGACCCAGGATGACGGTCAGATTGAAAAGGCCTATCTCTCGGGAGCGGTCGACTATATAGAAAAACCGATTCGTAAAACCGCACTGATCTCCAAGGTTCTTGTATTTCTCGATTTGTGGTCGCTGCGACATGGTCTTGAGCTGGAGGTTGAACAACGTCGTGTAGCCGAGCATCGCGTAGAACACCTGGCGACCCATGATCCCCTGACCAATCTGTCGAATCGACGCGGCCTGTACGAAGAACTCAGTGAATTGATTTACCGCTCGCGTCGCTATAATTTCTCAAGTGCCGTTATCTACGTCGACCTGGATGGATTCAAGCATGTTAACGATCACTTCGGTCACGAAGCGGGCGATAAGCTGTTAATCCAGGTTGCCGAAAATTTCAAGGGCATCGTGCGCCAGACCGACGCTGTCGCCAGGATTGGTGGAGATGAGTTCATCGTGTTGTTAACCGATATCGATAGCGAAACAACACTGATTACCAAGATTGAGAAACTGCTTACCGAAGCCTCGAACCCGCTCGATTTTAAGGGACACAATATTACGGTCGGGGCAAGTATCGGCGTTGCGCTTTACCCGGATCATGGCGACGACGTCGAAACCCTGTTACACCATGCAGACCAGGCCATGTACCAGGCGAAAAACCAGGGCAAGAATACCTTTCGCTTTTTTACCGAAGATATCAATATCAAGGCGCATCGCCAGCGCGAACTGCAGGACAACCTGCGCAAGGCACTGCCTAACGACGAATTCACCGTATTTTTTCAACCCATTGTCGATGCCAGGTCCGGCCAGGTCGTTTCGGCAGAAGCCTTATTGCGCTGGGAGAGTGCTAATCTCGGGCAGGTCTTTCCCGACGAATTCATACCCGCCGCGGAAAGCGCGGGTTTGATACCCGAACTCGGTTGCTGGGTGTTAAAAAAGGCTATTGAAACCGGGGCCCACTGGAATCAGCAATTTGGTATCGGCTTGCGTATTGCGGTCAATGCATCGTCGATCCAGTTCCGCAACAACCTGCTGTTTGACACCATAAAGGAACAGCTCGAAACACATGCATGGAACCCGGACTTACTCGAAGTGGAAATCACCGAAGGCCTGTTACTGGATGACTCACCCGAGGTTAATACCTACATCGACGAAATCAGCAACTGCGGCGTCAGGCTTTCGGTGGACGACTTCGGCACCGGATTTTCCGCACTCAGCTATTTGAAGAATTACCCGGTCAATACCGTAAAAATCGATCGTAGCTTTATTATGGACTTACCCGATGACAAGGAAAATGCAGTCCTGGTGCAGGCCATCATCGCGATGGCACAGGGATTGCGCCTGGAAGTGATCGCTGAAGGTGTCGAAACTGCCGAGCAGTGGGAGTACCTGAAGTCGCTCAACTGCGATTTTGTACAGGGTTACTTTTTTGGCAAGCCGATGCCGCGTGCAGAGTTTGAAGAATTTCTTGTCGCGCAGCTCGAAAAACCGATTCAGGCCCAATCGTAATCAATACCTGTGAGTTGTGCGCAGGCGCTATTGCGCCTGCCTGGACTGATCGGCTTGCTTGTGGCGCTGGCGAGACAGGAAAAACTCGGCGAACAAGCTAGCAAGTAATTGCCTGTCTTCCCTGTTACCGCCACTCATCGAATCAAGCGCCTGTTGCGCAACTTCCTGAGGCACCACGGTTCCTGCATAAGTTTCGAGCAGTGCAATTTCATAGTCTGCTTCAAATTCGGGGTGGGCTTGCAAACTCATGATTGAATAACCATAACTGAGACCCGCATACGGACAAAAATCAGAGCTTGCAAATATCTGGGCGGAATCCGGGAGCTTTACTACCTGGTCCTGATGGAAGGCATACATTCCAATCTGCTGCGCTTCGGTCCCTATCCAGGAATGCATTTGATCGATGTGATACTGGTGCAGACCAACGCCCCAGCCTTTATCCGATTTGACAACCTCGCCACCCAGTGCCTGGGCGATGATCTGGTGGCCAAAGCACACGCCGATTAACGGTATCTCGGTACCTACCAGCTCGCGAATAAAATCCTGCAGCGGAAACATCCAGTCAAGATTGTCGTAAACACCATGCCGGGAGCCGGTAATCAACCAACCATCGCAAGTATTGATTGATGTCGGCATTTCCCCTTCTATCACGCAAAACGACTCGAACTCGAAATCACGCCCAGAGGCCCCGATAAAGCGTTCAAACATAACCGGATAAGGATCGAATCGAGCGGCCATTTCTTCACGCAACAACCCGGCCACGAGGATTCCAATTTTCATGAGCTTTTTCCTGATCGTTAAGCGCGAATATACCACCAGCGTTTTATCGCCGACACAAATTCGCGCACTTATCTTAAAAATGTGATCATATTCTATCGACCCGACAACGCCATTAGCAACACTGGTGTTGGTGATGCCTTTACATTTGTGATTAAATATTTCGCCTGACGATATGGACATGACACTATGAAATCGAGTGATCCGAAAGATTTAAAGCTGTTAAAGATAGAAAAATCGGATGACTTGAAAACCCATCAATGGGTTTACCAGTTACTGCGCAATAACCTGTTATGTGGCCGTATCGAACCGGGCAAACCCCTGACCATTCGAGGTCTCGCCGAAATCTTGCAGGTTAGCCCGATGCCGGTGCGCGAAGCACTGCATCGCCTGGCATGCGAGGGCGCGGTCGAGGTTAAAAACAACCGCCGGGTCATCGTGCCATCCATGACCGCGGAGAAGTTCAACGAGCTCTCCGAACTAAGAATACTGCTCGAAACACACGCCGCGGAAGGTGCCTTACCCTATATAAAACAACAGGATATAGAGATTCTCGAACAAATGGACGCGAAAATTGATACCGCTGTCGAGCACAACGACGTCGATAATATCAGTCTCTACAACCAGGCATTCCACCGGCATCTGTATTGCGCGAATCCATTCCAGGTCGCGGTTCCCTTAATCGAAAGCCTATGGTTACAACTCGGCCCGTTTTCGCGGATCGCAATCAGCAAACTGGAAAAAGTTTACCTGGTCGATCGTCATGTAGAGGCTCTTGAGGCACTAAGGCAAAGAAATTTGTTTGGTTTACGACGCGCGATCGAAGCAGATATTCGTGACGGTATCGCATCGATAAAAACCGTTGACGGTATTCATGATTATTTCGAGGGAGTCGCCTGACAGCCAATCCCCGGATAGACATAGTGATCAATTTCATTAACAAGCGGAGAATTTCAGTGGGCCGGAATTCGTTATCGGCGCCAGAAACTGTGATCACAAATCACTTATTTTAAAGGTTGACCTTCAATTCTATGAATCATCCAGACAGCACCCAGCTAAAGCGTGAAATCACCCGGTTTCTGAAAGCAAATCCCGGGGTTAAGCAGTTCGAGGTTCTGGCGTCGGATATCTGCGGGCACTTTTTCGGCAAGCGTTACCCGGTTAGCAAACTGGCGACGTTTGCGCAGGAAGGGCTGGCGATGCCGGCCAGCATGTTCGTCCTGAGTACGCTCGGCGAGCCGCTCGATGGCCTGCACTACGGCATTGACGATGGCGACCCCGATGCACATTTTTACCTGGTGCCTGGCAGTTTGTGCCTGACCAAGTGGGGTAACCGACCGCGCGCCCAAGTGCTCGCGACAACCTGTAGTAGCGATCAACCTTCGTATTTCGAGCCGCGGCATGTTTTGCAAAGAGTGGTAGCAGCCTTCGCCGCGAGGAAATGGCAGCCGATGGTTGCCTTCGAGCTCGAGTTTTACCTGTTCCAGGCCCAACGTGACAACAACGGCCTGTTGCAACTGGTGCGCAATCCGAAAACAGGTCGCGTGGATACCGCGACGGTCCTGTCGAACACGCGGATCGGTGATTTCGAAGAAGTGATCGACGACATCATTCACGCCTGTCAATTGCAGAATATCGATACCGGGGCCATTTCATCAGAACTCGGCCCGGGCCAGTTCGAAATTAATTTCAATCATCACGCCGATGTACTTCGAGCCGCCGATGAAACCTGTTTGTTCAAGCGAATCGTCATCGAGGTAGCCAAGAAACATGGTATGGAGGCCAGTTTTATCGCCAAGCCGATGCTGGAGCATGCCGGCAACGGGCTGCACATGCACATCAGCGTGGTCGACAGCAAGGGTAAGAATATTTTCGCCAGGGGCAACAAGGCGCATCCACGACTGCACCAGGCGATCGCAGGTTTGCTCGAGACGATGCCGGCGGCAATGTCATTCTGGGCACCCAACATCAATTCGTATCGCCGTTACCGCGGAGGTACCAGCTGTGCCCCGGTCAGCCTGACCTGGGGTGACGAAAACCGCACCGTCGCATTCCGTATTCCGCTTGCCAAGCGAGGTGCCTGGCGGGTTGAAAACCGGGTTCCAGGCGCCGATGCCAATCCCTACCTGGCAATGGCAGCAACCCTGGCCGGCATGTTGCACGGCATTGAAAAACAGCTGGATCCCGGCGCACCCACTACCGAGGCGGTTACCGGTCGTGATGAAAACCTGCCGCTGGATATGGCCAGGGCGCTGAGGACAACGTTTGACAGCGAAGCGCTGAATAATATTATGGGTCGCTTTTTCATAGAACTATACTGTCGACATCGTAGCGCCGAGGCAGCGGCTTTCCATAACTTCATCAGCCCCAGGGAATATGACTGGTACCTGTAAATGAGCGCCAAGAAAAACGAACAACAAAACTTCACCACTGGCGATTCAATGTACGCCAATGTCTATGGTTACCTGGGCAAGCCGCTGTCGCGCAATGCTGACGATGCCGACGTTTTTGTAATCGGACTACCCTACGATCTTGGAACCACCGGGCGTTCCGGTACCCGCAGCGGGCCGGTTGCGATACGCCGGGCTAGCGCTTTCCTGAACTGGGAAGAACAACGCTGGCCCTGGGATTTCTCCCTGGCTGACCGAATACGCGTCGCCGATTACGGCGACCTGGAATTCCCGACCGGCAGCACCGAGGGATTTTTCGCTGAAATTGAAACCCACTACGGCCCTTTACTGGCCGCCGGTAAAACCACGCTCAGTTTCGGCGGCGATCACTTCGTCACCCTGCCCTTGTTACGCGCGCATCACCAACAGCACGGCAAGCTTGCGCTGATTCATTTCGATGCTCACACCGACACCTATGCCGAGCCCGGGTCCAACTGCAGCCACGGCAGCAT
>Ga0224508_10001387_pt1 | contig 21834 bp, 22 predicted proteins | sample SF_Jan12_sed_USG_4_FD_170157 | JGI IMG/M metagenome (GOLD analysis project Ga0224508, IMG submission 170157) | Sediment microbial communities from San Francisco Bay, California, United States - SF_Jan12_sed_USGS_21 | ecosystem: Environmental > Aquatic > Marine > Sediment | place: USA... | reverse complement strand
CAGGCCTGACACCCGAGACCGCGCGGCGGTCGGCTTCGGCCCCACCGCTATGCTGACGCGCGTGGCCCGTCGCCGTCTCGCACCCCCGGCAGCCCTGCCCTCCTTCTTGCGCCAGCTCGCCAGCGACGAGTACCGGCCGCCGCCGCTTCGGCCCCGCGACCGCCGCGCCCGCGCGCGCAGCCTCGAGCGCGGACTCGCCCACGCGCCGCGCCTGGGCCTCGACGCCGCCCGCTACTGGGCCGAGCGCCGCGGCACCGCCGCCGGGCTGCGCGCCCTGAACGAGGCGGCCGGGCGCGATTTCTACCGCGTTCCGCCCGAAGCCGAGCTCGACGCCGCCGCCGCCGACGCCTGCCTGGGCGGAAGCGAGCCGGTGATCGACGTGCAGACCCACTTCGTGGGCGACCGCCCCGAGTGCGATCGCTGGAACCGCGATCTTCGCGCCATGTACGCAGCGCTGGCGCCCGCCTGGTGGCGCGGACTCGACGCGGTGACCGCCTACGACATGACGAGCTGGCTGCGTTGCGTGTTCGGCGAGAGCGACACCGACGTGGCGGTGCTCACGTCGGCGCCGGGGTTGGGCCCCGAGCGCATGCTCTACGACCGCGAGCTCGCCGGCACCCGCGCCCTGTTCGAGCGATTGGGCGGGTCGGGGCGGCTGCTTCACCACTGCGTGGTCGAGCCCGACCAGGCCGGCGCGGTCGATGCGATGGTGGACGCCGCGGAGCGCTTCCGGCCGGCGGCCTGGAAGGTCTACACGCTGGGCCTGCAGCGGTCCGACGGCTCGCTCACTCCCGGCTGGTGGCTCGACGGCGAGAGCACCGGCATCCCCTTCCTCGAGCGGGCGCGGGCGCTGGGCGTGCGACGCGTCTGCGCCCACAAGGGCATCAGCTATGGCGTGCCCACGGGCTCGCCCCGCGACGTGGGGCCGGCGGCGGCCGCCTTCCCCGACATCGACTTCCTCGTCTACCACTCGGGCTACGAGATCGCCGCGGGCGAGGCCCCCGAAGAGGGGCCCTACAGCGAGGCCACGGCCGGGCGCGGCGTGAACCGGCTCCTCGCGAGCCTGGGCGCAGCGGGCCTGGGCCCGGGCGACAACGTCTACGCCGAGCTCGGCTCCACCTGGTTCTGCCTGATCCGGCGTCCCGAGGAGGCGGCCCACGTGCTGGGCAAGCTGCTCGTGGCGCTGGGCGAGGACCGCGTGCTGTGGGGCACCGACTCCATCTGGTATGGGCCGCCGCAGCCGGCGATCGACGCCTTCCGCGCCTTCCAGATCCCGGAGGAGCTGCGCGAGCGCCACGGCTACCCCGAGCTCACGCCCGCGATCAAGGCGAAGATCCTGGGAGCCAACGCCGCCCGCGTCTACGGGATCGACCTGGACGCGGTGCGCGCGCAGCGCGAGGCCGGCGACCTGGCCTGGCTGCGCGAGGCCACCGCCGAGGTGGCCGCCCACGGCGTTCCGGAGCTCTGAGGCTCTAGGCCCCCCGCGCTTCTGAGGCTCTAGGCGCCCCCGCGCGCCAGGGGCTTGGTGGCCAGGGCGATGCCCTCGGCGCCGGCCTTCTGGGCGAGGTCGAGGATGTTGACGGCCTGGCCGAGCATCACGGCGCGGTCGCCGCGCAGGATCACCACCTTCTCGCGCGAGGTCTCCAGCGCCGCCGCCAGCACCTCGTAGAGCTGGCCGTCGTTGGTCACCAGCTCGTCGTTGACCACGACGCTCCCGTCCGGCGACACCTCGACGGTAACGCCGCCGGGGGTGGTCTCGCTCACCTCGGCGCCGGGCAGGTCGATGCCCTTGCTCTGGTTGGCCACCACCGAGGTGGTGACCATGAAGATCACCAGCAGCACCAGGAAGACATCGGTGAGCGGGGTGATGTTGATCTCGGCGACGACGCCGTCGTCGGCGAGATCGCTCTCGTCATCGGGCCGGAACGAAGCCATCGCTCACCTCCGGGGCGTCGGGGGAATCGGCGGCGGCGGCACCCGAGGACGACTCGAGGAACAGCAGCGCCTGCACGAAGCGCTCACAGGAACGCGCGTAGGCGCTGGCGATGGCGCCCACCCGCGTCTGCAGGAAGTTGTAGAAGAGCAGCGCGATGATGGCGACGGCCAGGCCCGCAGCCGTGGCGATCAGGGCCTCGGAGATGCCCGAGGCCACCACCTCGAAGCCGCCGGCGCCCTGCTCGGCCATGTCGCCGAAGGCGCGGATGATGCCGATCACCGTGCCGAAGAGCCCCACGTAGGGCGCCAGCGAGCCGACGGTGCCGACCAGCCACAGGCCCCGCTTGAGCTCCTGGGCCGTCTCCTGGCGCGAGGTCGAGAGCACGCGCTCCAGGTCTTCCACCGGCACGTTGCGCCAGTGCATCGCCTCGAGGAAGACGCGGGCCAGAGGTTGCTTCGAGTTTTCGCAGAGTTCCTCGGCTTTGTTGAGGTCGCGCTGCACCAGGGACTCGATGGTCTCCTTGGTGAGGGCGCGGCCCTTCTCGGCCAGACCGCGGTAGCGCCACAGGCGCTCGAAGAAGATGCCCAGCGCGAGCACCGAGCCCAGCATCAGCGGGTAGGTGGTCATCCCGCCCTGGTGGAAGAGCTGAAGAATCGTCGCAGAGTCCAATGAGGTGTCCTCCCGTGCGGGTTTCGGCGGCCTGCGGGGCCTGGTTGCCGTTTGCCTGCGGCCGGTCTGCCGCTTGGCTTGCCGGGGTGGTGTCGTTAGGATGAATGGGGTCGCGGCGCAAGCTCCGGGGTTGGGTTGGAATGCCGCAACCGGGGAGTGTACGAAAGCGCCGCGTGGGTGACGGCACCCACCTCGAGAAGTGACCTCCGGGCCCCTGGCGGCCACCCACACTCTGCGGATCCTCCCGCTCCACCCCCCTTATCCATTGCGAGTGCGAAGATGAGCCAGATGCCCCTGATTCGCGTTCGCGTGAAGATGAGCCAGATGCCCCTGATTCGCGTTCGCGTGAAGATGAGCCAGATGCCCCCGATTCGCGGTCGCGAGTGTGATGCATGAGCCAGAAGCCCCTGATCCGCGGTCGCCGCCGCCCCCCGCGCAAGCGCTCCCGCCAGCCCCTGGGGCAGGTGCTGGCCGCGGCTCCGGCCGGCGCGGCGCCCGCGGCCGCCTATCCGGGCTATACCGATCTCGACCAGGAAGGAGCGGCCCGCACCCTGGTGAGCGGCGGCCTCGCGGCCCTGCTCCACGGCGGCGGCCTGCTCGTGCTGCTGGTAGTGGCCAGCCTGGCGCCGGTGATCGAGGAGCAGCTGATCCCGGTGCGAATCCTCCAAGAGGAGCTGCCGCCTCCGCCCCCGCCCGACGAGCCGGCGCCCGCCCCCAAGGCGCTGGCCGAGCGCCGCGCCCTGCCCTTCGCCCCGGCGGTCCAGGCCGTGCAGCCCCAGATCATCAACCCGCGGGTGCTGGCGGCCGCCGCCCCGCGCGTGAACGCCGAGGCCCTCGAGATGGCCGCGGTCGACGCCAGCGCCACCCCCACCGAGGTGGACCACTCGCTGCCGGTGGTGGAGCGCGTCAGCGCCGTCAGCAGCAGCGCCCGCGCCCGGGTGAGCCCCGTCGACCTGTCGAAGGTGACCCGCCGCGCGGTCCGCGGCCCCACCCAGGTGGCGGCGCGCGTCGGACCCTCGGTGGGCCCCCGGCGCGTCGAGGCCGCCGAGCTCGGCGACAGCTTCGGCACCGCCCCTCTCCAGGTGGGCAACGGCAACGGCAGCTCGGTGCGCGAGGGCATTCTTTCGGACCGCGACGTGGTGGGCTCGCCCGACGGCGCCCTGGTCGTGAGCGTCGACACCTCTCTGGGCGACAGCCCCTACGGCGGCAGCGGCGGCACCGGCACCAGCGTCACCTCCAATGACGACGAGGCCGTCAGCGCCGCCTGCGTGAGCCGGCCCGAGGTGCAGTCCTACATCGCCAGCGTGGAAAGCCGCGTGCTGCAGCGCTGGGTGCTGCCGCCGGGCGTCGACCTCGACCGCAAGGTGACGCTGCGCTTCAGCCTCGACGTGGCGGGCTCCCCGTCGCAGGTGGAGCTGGTGCGCGCCGAAGACAACGCGCTGGGCGCCAGCGCCATCGACGCCCTGCGCTCGGCGGCGCCCTTTCCGCCGCTTCCCGAAAAGGCGCGCTGCCTGGCCCAGCGCGCGATCACGGGCACCTTCACCAACCCCCTTGACGGCTAGCTTCGCCAGAGTCGGCCTGCTCGCCGCCGGCGCCCTCCTGCTCGCCCCTGCCCAAGGCGCCGCGGTCGAGCGCACCTGCACGCCCGTCGAGCTGCTCTACGACGACAACGAGCAGATCGCCGAGAGCCGCAAGGACACCAACGCCGACTGCCGTCACGACGAGGTCGTCTACTACGTCGGCGGTGTGGCCGAGCGCGCCGAACGCGACATCGACTTCGACGGCAAGACCGACGTCTGGCTCTACTTCGCCGAAGACGGCAAGAGCCCCGCCCGCCAGGACCAGGACACCAACCGCGACGGCAAGATCGACCAATGGATCACCCACCGCGAGGGCCGGCCCAGCCTGCAGCTCGACGACGTCAACGCCGACGGCGAGCCCGACCGCACCCTGGAGTACGCCGAGGGCGAGCCTGCCAGCCTCGAAGAGGACACCGACTTCGACGGGCACACCGACCGCTGGACCACCTATGCCGGGGGCGCCGTCGAGCGGGTGGAACGCGACTCGAACGGCGACCGCAACCCCGACCTGCGCGCGCACTTCGCCCCGGACGGAAACAAGCAGAGGGAAGAGCAGGACACCGACGCCGACGGCTCCTTCGAGCTGGCGATCTTCTTCGAGGACGAGACCCGCACGCGGGTCGAAGAGGACACCACCGGCGACGGCCAGGCCGACGTCGTCACCCACTTCGAGCGCGACGGCGAGACCCCGCTGCGCCGCGAGGCCGACACCGGCGGCGACGGCCACTTCGACCGGGTGGCCCACTTCGAGGACGGTCTCGAGCGCCGCCAGACCGTGGATGCCGACGGCGACGGGGTCTTCGAGCTGGTGGTCGCCCTCGACGCCCAGGGCCGCAAGGAGCGCGAGTCGATCGACGGCGACGACGACGGCCACGCCGAGGTGCAGCGCCTCTACCGCGACGGCCAGCGCCTGCGCGAAGAAGAGGACCAGACCGGCGACGACGAGCCCGAGGTGGTGAGCCACTTCGAGGGCGACGCCCTGGTGCGGCGCGAGGCCGACACCAACCGCGACGGCCGCTTCGACACCGAGGTCGAGTTCGTGGACGGGCGGAAGGGGGTGCAACGCGAGGACCGCGACGGCGACGGCGACGTGGACGCCGAGTACCGATTCGACGAGCAGGAGCGCATCGCCCTCGAGCTCCTCGACGAGGACGGCGACGGCCACTTCGAGCAGGCCAGCGAGCACGAGGCCGGCGAGTTGGTGCGCCGCTCGGTCACCGCCCGCGGCAGCGAGGCCCCCGAGCGGCGCGAGTTCTTCGAGGGTGGCCAGCTCGCCCGCGCCGAGCTCGACGAGGACGGCGACGGCCGCACCGATCTCTGGAACTTCCACGTCGCCGGCGGCGCCGTGGTGCGCCAGGAGCAGGACACCCGAGGCGACGGCGCCGTCGACACCTGGATCGAGCTCGACGCCGAGAACGGCCGGGAGCGCGCGCTGCGACGCGACAGCGATGGCGACGGCCAGCCCGACTTCTGGCGCGCGAGCGACGCCGAAGGGCAACCGCGCGAGACCCGCGAGGACCGCAACCGCGACGGCCAGCCCGACCGCTGGGTCTTCGTCGAGGCCGAGGGCGCCGCCCGCTTCGAGGAGGACGCCGACTTCGACGGGCGGCGCGAGCTGCGCGGCCAGCTCGACCCCGAAGGCCGCGTCACCCTGGAAGAGGCCGACACCACCGGCGACGGCCGCTTCGACCTGCGCACCACCTTCGAGGCGGGCGAGAAGAGCCGCGAAGAACGCGACACCACCGGCGACGGCCGCTTCGACGTGGTGACCGGCTTCGCGGGCGGCGCAGCGCTGACCCAACAGCGCGACACCACGGGCGACGGGAGCTTCGACTCTTCGCTGCGCTTCGACGAGGGCCGCCAGCAGCGCCAGGAGCGCGACACCGATGGCGACGGCCAGGTCGACCTATGGGTCGACTTCGACGCCGAGGAGCGCCCGCTTCGCGAAGAGATCGACTCGGATGCCGACGGCCGCGCCGACGTGGTCAAGCACTACGAAGCCGGAGTGCCCGTGCGCGAAGAGGCCGACCGCGACGCAGACGGGCGCTTCGAGTGGGTGACGGCCTTCGAGGCGGGCCAGCGCGTGCGCGAGGAGGCCGACCGCGACGGCGACGGCACCCCGGATCTGAGCCTCGTCTACGTCGAAGGACGCAAGAGCGAGCAGCGCGAGGACCGCGACGGCGAAGGGCGCTTCGACGTGCGCACCCGCTTCGACGACCAGGAGCGCCCCACCGAGGTGCTCGAGGACACCGACGGCGACGGCGTCTTCGACACCGCCAGCCACTTCGAGAACGGCGAGCGCGTGCGCGTCGAACAGGACCGCAACGCCGACGGCGCCCCCGACCTGCTGGCCTTCTACGCGGGCGACACCCTGGTGCGCCAGGAGGAGGACGCCGACTTCGACGGTCGCTTCGAGAAGAAGAGCGCCGTGGGCGAAGGCGGGCGTCAGGTGCAGGAGGCCGACACCACCGGCGACGGCCAGGTCGACACCTGGGTGACCACGAACGCCGAAGGCGAAGTGCTCGAGCGCCGCGAGGACCGCGACGCCGACGGCACGACCGACCGCAACGCCTGGTTCGAGGGCGGGCGCCTGGCCCGCCTCGAAGAGCGGCGCGAGGGCAGCGCCTGCATCGACGTGCGCCAGTGGTTCGATGCCGCCGAGCAGGTGCGCGCCGAGTATCTCGACACCAACGCCGACTGCGAGACCGACACCTGGAGCTTCTTCGAGGACGGGCGGCTGGTGCGCCAGGGCCTGGATCCGAGCGGCCGCGGCCAGCCCGAGGTGCTCAACCACCTGAACGGCGACGGCACCGTGGTGGTGCAGGAGCTCGCCAGTGGCGCCCGCGGTCGCCAGCCCGACCAGAAGCTGTTCCTGACCGCCGACGGCAGCGTGAAGGCCCAGTGCCTGCTGGGCGAGGGCGGCAAGAATCTCGACACCCGGGCGCTGGTGGAGGGCGGCGTGGTGCGCGAGGTGCTGATCGACACCCGCGGCGACGGCTGGGCCGACACCCGCCAGGTGCTGGACGCCAACGGACAGCTGGCCCGCCTCGATGCCGACACCGACGGCGACCACCGCCCGGACGTGGCCCAGACCTATTCGGGCGGCAACCCGCTGCATCAGGACGAGGACACCGACGGCGACGGTCGGGTCGACCAGCGCTTCCAGGGCAACACCGCCGTGCCGGTGCCCGAGGGCACCACCCTGGCCGGCGCGGCCTTCGGCACCCTCGGCTGCGGCAGTTTCGACGGCTTCTGGTGGAAGCGCTGAGGCGAGCCGGGCACCCGAGCGCCGACACGCGCTTGTGATCCCCGTCACGCGGCGCCGCCCCACCCCCGGCCGATGTCCGTCTGGGGGTCCTGACGAATCATGCCCGAGGCACAGCGAGAGCGCCTCTACGACCAGCGCCTGATCCTGGAACGGGCCGACCGGGCCCGCGCGCGCAGCCAGCGCAAGCAGGCCGTGCGGCTGTATCGCGAGGCGCTGGCCCTCGACCGCAGCAGCGTCGAGATCCACGACAAGCTGGCGCCGCTGCTGGCGGCCAGCGGCCAGCACTTCGACGCCTGGAACAGCTATCGCGCCCTGGCCCACGCGGCGCTGCGCGCCGGCCGCGACGACCGCGCCATCGCCGTCTACCGCGAGGCCACCCACGGCCTGCCCCGCGAGATCCAGGCCTGGCAGAGCCTGGCGCGATTGCTGGTGCGGCAGTCGGAGGACGCCGCGGCGGTGGAGGCCCTGATCGAGGGCAGCCGCCAGTTCCGGGCCGACTGGAACCGCCCCGAGGCCATCCACCTGCTGCGCCGCGCCCGGGCCATCGCGCCCTGGCACTTCGACGTGGTGGTGGAGCTCGCGGGACACCTCTCGCGCTCCGACCAGAAGGAAGAGGCGCGGCTGTTGCTCGAAGGCCTGGCCCCGCGCTGCGAGCCCCACCGGCTGGCGCGTCTGCGCGCCGCACAGCTCGCCGTGAACCCGGGCCCGCGCGGCCTGTGGCGCTGGCTGTCGAGCGCGCTGCGACGCAGAGGAGCCGAATCGGGTCCGGACTTCGAGTCGCAGCTCGCCGCTCCCGACCCGGCCGACGACTACCCCCCGCTGCGCGCGGTGGACGCCCAGCCCGAGGCGCTCAGTCTGGTGTCGTCGGCGGAGGAGGATCGGCCGGCACGTCTCGCGCCCTAGGCAGCAACGCTCCCGGGTCGATGCGTCCCCGGGGTCGGGCCAGGGCCATCCAGCAGGCGAAGACCGCCGCCGCGCTCGGGATCGTTGCGGTGAGCGACTCGGAGCCGGTGCGCAGGAACAGGTGCCACGGCCCGCCCACCGGACCCCCCGGCCCGCGCGCGACCTCGAGGTCGAGATAGGCCACCTCGATGGCGATGCGCCCCAGGGTGAAGGCCTCGAGCAGCACCAGGCCGGCCAGCAGGGCCAGGCCGCGGTGCAGCGCCGACAGCGGCGTGGCGAACATCAGCGCGGCCAGCGCGGCGGCGGGCCACCAGCCGATGCGCTGCACACTGAACTGCGAGTGCCAGACCGGCCTCCCCGCTCGCTCCCGCGTGAGCCGGGTGTCCGGGGGGCGCTCGACCGGGGCGCCGACGCGCAGCGCGCCCGGCTCGACGCGCTCGAAGAGCGCGTTGGCTCGGGCGTGGAAGTGTGCGGGATAGGCGTTGCGCGGCGTGGGCCAGAAGCCGATCAGCAAGGTGAGCGCGATCGCGTGCAGCGCGAAGACGACGATCGGCTTAGGCGTCGGCGAGTTCATCGGTGGCAAGTCTCACCCAGATCACCCAGGCGCCCACCGTCATGGCGATCAGGAAGATCGGGAAGTAGACCTCGTGGGAGGTCTGGAAATGGGCGTGGGCGAGACCGCCGATGAAGAACAGCCCCACGATGCGCACGAAGTTGAGGAAGTTCAGCCACAAGAGGCCCAGCACGATGCCCCAGGCCTTGAGGCGCCACGAAGCGGGAAAGGCGATGACGGCCGAGGTCAGCAGGGCGCAGAGGCGGTAGGCGTCGCAGCCGCGGGCGATCTCGACCGAGAAGAGCGGGCTCGAGATGGTCTTCTCGTGGACGTTCACGTCGGGGGTCAAGAGCGACAGGATGCCGCCGCTCAGCCGCGCCAGCGTGCGGAGGTAGTCCTGGAAGATCTCGCTCTCCAGGGCGAAGCCGTAGTAGACCAGCTCGGAGAGCACGGCGAGCACGCCGAAACCCAGCGCAAAGCGCAGCCAGGGGTCGCGCTCCGAGAATCTCTGCGGCACGGGGAAAGACTAGCTTCGGCGCTCGGCAGCGCCGGGCGCTACTTCAGCGGATCCAGCCGGGCAGGCAGCCGGCCTTGCGGCATTCCTCGGCCAGGCCGGTCTCGAGATAGTCGCGGGCGCGGGCCTCGTGGCCCTCGAGAGCCGCGAACTCCTTCTTCAGCACCGAGCAGCTCATGCGCCGCTTGATGCCGGCGTCGTCGCGAACCGTGACGTAGCCGCCCCGGTTGCAGTGGGTGATCGCGGGCTGCAGCCCGGCGCGCCGTTCGAGGACCGCGGTCAGGGCCTGCTCGGCGGCGATGCGTCGCTGGCGCCACTGCAGAGCCACGACCTCTTCGCGCTCGGCGTTGGTAGCCTGGCTCTGGCGCCGAGCCGGGCCCGGCACGCGCTTGGGCATGGCGTTGGTGATGCGGCCGTCAGGCACGTACTCGTCGGCCTCGGGACAGGCCGACTTCTGGTCGGTGAAGATCGCGCGCCCGTCGGGCCCCTCGCAGCGATACAGCTCGGCCGTCACCGGTGCACCGGTGACGAGAGCGAGGGCCATGAACAGGGGGATGAATCGGTTTCGTCGCATGCTTCCGCCTCTCCTCAGTCTCGCCAGATCTGGGGCACGTCGAGCTTGTCGGCCTCACGCTCGAGCTCTTCCAGACCCGCGACGAGCATGGCACGATGTCGGGTCAACACCTCCCGCTCCCTTTCGCGCAGCTGGGGGTTGTCGCGCACGTGGGCGTCGAGGCGATCGAGCGGCCCGCGAATCGACTGGAAGCGCTTCCGCCACTCGTCCTCGCCGTAGCCGCCGCGGATCAGGTCGTTGGGCGCCAGGCTGATCACGCCCGCCGCCGAGTCGACGCTATAGACGAAGTTGTTGAAGAAGCTCCCGCCGAGCAGGCCCACGGGCATACTCGGGCTGACGGTGGCGCTGAGCTTCTCGACGCGCGCGCCGCCCACCTCGACGCTGTCGAGCGTCACGATGGGGCGGGTGGTGATGCCGTTGGCGGTGTGCACCTGCACGCGCTCGGTCTGGGGGCCCACCGCCAGTCCGAGACGCTCCGCGTAGGCCCCGGGCAGCGAGATCCCGCTGGCCCCGGTGTCCACGAGGAAGGGCACACGCAGGGTGTCGTTGACCATGGCCTCGACCCGCATCAGGGTGCCGTCGCGTGTGAACGGGATCTCCAGGTCGCCGGTGCGCGAGCGGCGGACGGCGGGCGCCGGGGAAGCCGGCGGAGCGCTCTGGCTGGTGCGGTTCAGCTTGTCCTGTCTGCGGTCCCGGTCGAGCTCGGCGCGGTCGCGAGCCGCGTCGCGGTGCTCGGGCGGGACCTTGTCGAAGCGCTCGGTGAAGTGGAGGTTGCCCGACTCGTCGGTCCAGCGATAGATGTCGGCCGAAGCGGCGGGCAGCGCCCAGAAAAGGGCTGCGGCGCCCGAGAGCAGCAGGGCGAGCCCGAATCGGGCGATGCGCAGACGGGTGCAATCCACGCTTCCTACATCGGAGGATTGCCGAGTCGAATTGAGCCGTTGGATGGATGGCCGTTGCCGGGGAGCTGCCGCCCGGCTGCGCGTGGCCGTGGGGCTTCGAAAAAGCCCGAATACGCCCCTCGGCGGCGCGTCTCAGCCGACATGGGCCACGGCTCCCCTGGCGGAGCGCACAGCCCGGAAACGAAACCGAGGAGGATCGAAATGAGTCGCAAGACAACGAAGGCGAAGGCCGCGACCTGGACCGGCGCCCTCGCCGCGCTCGGCCTGGCCCTGGCCGCCGCCGCCCCGGCCCAGGCGGGCCGCTTCGGCGACGGCTTCGAAGACGAGCTCGGCCGCATCGCGGCCCACGCGGCGGTGGGAGCGGGCGTGCACCTGATCCATCACGCGGTGGCGCCGCATTACGTGGAGACCCACGTCTCCTACGGGCGCGACTACCGGCCGCGCTACGAGCGGCCGAGGCATCACTACAAGGGTCACTACAAGCCCCACCACAAGCGCCACTACAAGCCGCATCACGGGTACGGGCACGGACGCGGCCACGGCTACGGCCGCGGCCATGGCCGCCACCACGGGTCGCACTATCGCGGGGGCCCCGCCTGCAATGTCGACCACCGGGTGACCGTCGAGCGGCGAACGCGCTACTCGCGTTCGCGCCACTAGGCGGCCGCCGCGCCGGCCGGCCGCGGGACGACCGCGGCCGGCCGCGCCGGCCAATCCGCCGACTGCGAGGCCCGACCGGCCTCCGCGCCGGCACGGGCCTTGCTCATCGGGTCTCCCACCCCACCCGGGAGGCCCCATGCCCATCACCCGCCTGCTCTGGATCGGACCCGCCCGCGGCTTCGCCGCCAGCCTGGCCGAGGACGCGCGCTTCGACATCCGCTGGGAGCCCCGCGGCCCCGAGCGGGCCGACGGCTGCGACCTGATCGCACTCGACACGGCGGCGGAGGGGGCCGGAGCCTGGCTGGCGAATGCCTGCGACGGCGCCCCGCCGTGTCTGGTCTGGGGCGCCGAGGCCGGGCGCGAAGCCGAGTGGCGGGCCCGCGGCGCCGCGGCGGTGTGCACCCGCGAGGCCGACCCCGACCGGCTCGCCGAGGCACTGCTTGCACTGCGCGCCGGCGAGTCTGGCGACGACGCTCCCGAGCACGGCCCCATCGCCCACTCGCCCGCCCTGCGCGAAGCCCTGGCCCGGGCGCGCCGGGCTGCGAACTCGCGCGCCACGGTGCTGGTGCTCGGCGAGACCGGCACCGGCAAGGAGGTGATCGCCCGCGCCATCCACGCGGCCGGGCCGCGGGCCGCCCGCCCCTTCGTCGCCATCAACTGCGCCGCCCTGCCCGACACGCTGCTCGAGAGCGAGCTCTTCGGCCACGTGCGCGGCGCCTTCACCGGCGCCGACCGCGAGCGACGCGGCGCCTTCGAAGAGGCCCACACCGGAAGCCTGTTCCTCGACGAGATCGGCGAGACCTCCCCCGCCTTCCAGACCAAGCTCTTGCGGGTGCTTCAGGAGCGCCTGGTGCGGCCACTGGGCAGCGCCCGCGCCTCGGCCGTCGACGTGCGGGTGATCGCCGCCACCCACCGCGACCTGCGCCGCGACGTCGCCGCGGGCCGCTTCCGCGAAGACCTCTTCTACCGGCTGCACGTCTTCCCCATCCACCTGGCCCCGCTGCGCGAGCGCCCCGAGGACGTGCTGCCGCTGGCCGCCCACTTCCTCGCGCGCCACGGCGCCGAAGAGGGCAAGCCGGGCTGCCGGCTCTCGCCCGCCGCCGCGCGCCGGCTGTGCGCGCGCCCCTGGCCGGGCAACGTGCGCGAGCTCGAGAACGAGATCCAGCGCGCCCTGGTCAGCGCGCGGCCCGGCGCCGTGCTGCGCGCCGAGGACTTCGCCGACCCCGCCCCTGCCCCGCCGCCCCCGCCCGCGGTGCGCCGCGCCGACGCCACCTCAGACGGCCCGCTCCAGGAATCGCTGGCGCGCGTCGAGGCCTGGCTGATCCGCGACGCCCTCGACCGCCACGGCGGCCGCCGCAGCGACACCGCGCGCAAGCTCGGGCTCACGCGAGAGGGCCTCTACAAGAAGATGAAGAGGCTGGGGATCGAGTGATGGGTCGGGTTGCGGTCATCGCCTCAGAGAGGCACGCTTTACACATGAAACGGACGAATCTTGTGCTTGATGAGGACGTTCTCGAGGAGGCCACGCGCCTGTCGGGCCAGAAGACCTATTCGGGTGCCGTCATGCAGGCGCTCGAGGACTTCATCCGCCGGGCCAAGGCCCGGCAGATCCTGGAGCTGCGTGGAAGCGGGCTCTGGGAGGGAAAACTCGGCGAGATGCGCGGCGACAAGCGAGGAAGGAAGGCTTCGTGATCCTGGTCGACACCTCCGTCTGGATCGAGGTCTTCAGGCGGCGCCAACCGCTCGACCTGACCGAAGTCGTCGACTTCGACGACGTGGCGACCTGCCTTCCAATCGTGCAGGAGGTGTTGCAGGGCTTCGGCGAGGAGAACGCGTACCGGACGGCTCGGGACGCCATGCTCTCGCTCCCGATCATCGAGTCCCCGCTTCGCGAAGACATCTTCACCGATGCAGTCCATCTCTTCCGCACCGCGCGAAAGACTGGGCGGACCGTGCGCTCATCCACCGATTGCCTGATCGCGGCGTGCGCCTTGCGATCGGACCTGGAAGTACTGCACCGCGACCGTGACTTCGCCGTCCTGGCGGAGGTATCCGCACTGCGGGAACGAACCCCTTGACGGAAACTCCACCCTGACCGAGAACGCCCTCTCCTGCTTCGCGCCGGACAGCGAGCCCTCTCTCCACTGCGTGCGCAGGAACAGGTCACACTCGGGTGGATGCGATTCCAGGGCCGCTGATCGTTGGACTCGAAGACCACCCACTGGGTCGCCCGGTGGATGGGCGCCTCGATGCAGACGTAGAGACGGCGCACGTTGACGTAGCGCCACAGCCGCGCCGGCCTTCAGACCGAGGCGGCCACCAGCAGGGCGATGGTCTCGGCGTCGACGCCGGCCTCGGCGAGGACCGACGCGCCGTCGGCGCCCAGGGCCGGTGCGGGCGCCGTGCCGGGCAGCGGGCTCCGCGACATGCGCAGCGGCGGCGCGATCGTCTTGAAGGGCCCCCACTCCGCGTGCTCGACGGTGGGAAAGCTGCCGTAGGCGGCGGCCTGCTCGTCGTCGGCGAGCTCCGCAGCCCCCACCGCCCGGGCGAAGGTCGGCCAGTAGCGGTCGGACTCGATCATCACCAGGAAGAGCCAGCCCCCCGTCGCCGAATCGACTTCCCACAACCCGAGTGCCGTTCTTCCGCTGAAATGCTACCGACTCGGAACCGGAGGATTAGACATGAGCGAACAGCGACCGTCCCGGACGGAGCTTCGAGAAGTGAAGTCCGACGACGCCACGGTTATCACCGCGGCCGAGATCGAAGCGGTCAGCGGCGGGCGCGCGTTTCTCGATCTCATGGAACAGAAGAACTTCTCGACCAAGAAGCTCGCCAACACTCTCAATTACGAGCAGGAGCTGCGAAGCCTCCAGATCGAGCTGGTTCAGCTCCAGCGCTCGATTCAGCTCAAGGGTCGTCGGGTCGCGATCATCTTCGAGGGGCGCGATGCAGCCGGCAAGGGCGGTACGATCCGACGCTTCGTCGAACACCTGAATCCGAGGACCGCTCGCGTCGTGGCGCTCCCGAAGCCGACCGAGGTGGAGCAGGGCCAGTGGTACTTCCAGCGCTACGTGTCTGCGCTGCCGAACCCGGGCGAGATCTGCTTCTTCGACCGGTCCTGGTACAACCGGGCCGTCGTGGAGCCCGTCATGAACTTCTGCACAGAGGACCAATACCGGCAGTACATGCAGCAGGTCCCCGAGTTCGAACACATGCTCTACGAGGACGGCATCGAGCTGATCAAGTTCTGGTTCTCGATCTCGAAGCAGGAGCAGAAGGAGCGCTTCGACTCGCGCCGCAAGGATCCCCTGAAGCAGTGGAAGATCAGCCCGGTGGACGAGCACGCCCAGGAGCGCTGGGACCTGTACACGAAGTACAAGAAAGAGATGTTCAGCCGGACGCACACGACCTACAGCCCCTGGATCATCGTGGGTGCCAACTCGAAAAAGAAGGCCCGCCTCGAGAGCATGCGCTACGTGCTGAACAACCTCGAATACGACGCGAAGGAGCAGGCTCGAACCTCCCTGCACGCCGATCCCGCCATCGTGCGCCGTTTCCACCGCGCTTCGCGACAGATCGACTAGGACGGAGACATCCCGGCCATCGCGGCGCGAACCCCGGACTCGCGGTGCAGGGCATAGGAGTCGCACGGCCCCACGCGCCGACCCTCTACTCCGGGAGATCGGCGGAGGTCTTGGTCTTCGCCTTGCGGAGGCTCTGGCGCACGACGATCGGGGCGAGCGCGGCTCCGATGACCAGCAGGCCCAGCACCAGGAGGATGGCCTGCGGGTCGGTGGAGGTCGCCAGCACGAGGATCCCCAGATTCGCCGCGACGGGGATCACCGGAACGACCCCGATCGAGAGCGGGATCCGGAACGGGCGCTCGGCGCCGGGCCGCTTCCAGCGAAGCCAGACGACCGTCGCATTGACCGCCAGGAACGCGACGAAGACGGCCGCGTTCGCCGTGTGGGCCGCGAAGCCGATGTCGCCCACCAGAGCCATCGCGGCCGCACAGACCGTGAGCACCAGCGCAGCCACCCAGGGCGTCTTGCGCCGGTCTCCCACGATGCCGAAGAGCGCGGGCAGCATGTGACGGTTCGCCATTCCGTAGGCGCGCCGGGCCGCCGTCGCCAGCATCATCAAGGCCGTGTTGAAGGTCGCGAAGAGGGCGATGGCGGCGAGCAGGTTCGCCCAGGTCGGGCCCGCAGCGACGCGGGCGACCTCGGCCAGGGGCGAGGCCGATGCCGCGAGCTCTTCCCAAGGCAGGACCGACGCCGAGGTGATCGCGACGAGGATGTAGAGCCCTGCGGTCGTGGCGATCGAGATCAGGATCGCCCGGGGAATGGTCCGAGTGGGGTCGCGCGTTTCTTCGGAGAGCGTGGCGATCTGCTCGAAGCCCTCGAAGGCGAAGAACACGAGGGAGGCGCCCGTCATCAGCCCGACCACACCGTGGGGCATCTCCAGAAGGGAGCGGCTGCCGAGGGCATCTGCACCGAGCGCGAGCACCAGCACGAGACCTCCCGCCTCCAGCAGGGTCATGACGATGGCCACCGCGATCGTCTCCCGGATCCCCCAGACGACGATCGCGAACGAGAGCGCGAGCACCGCGATCGCGGCGGTCACCACGGGCAGGTCGACGAGGCCGGCGAGATACCCGCCGAAGCCGATCGCGACGGCCGAGGCACTGATCACCGAGATCGAGAGCCGCACCCAGCCGAGGACGAAGCCGGCATGTCGCCCGAAGGCCTCCCGGATGTAGACGGGGCTCGCGCCGGCAAAGGGGAACATCGAGGCGAGCTCGGCGTAGGCGAGACCGGTCATCCCGGCCAACACGGCGGCGATCAGGAAGGACAGCCAGACGGCGCTGCCCGCGTCGCGGGTGGCCGCACCGATGATCACGTAGATGCCGGCGCCCAGGATGATCCCCACGCCGGACAAGGTCGTCGACCAGAGGCCCAGGCGGCGGGACAGCGGCGTGTCGGAGCCGCCCGTCACGCGTTGCCACCCCGCACGGAACCCTCACCCCGGGTGGAGGACGGCTGCGGGGAGTTCAGCAGGACGCGCACCCTTCCCGTATCGGGGAGGACGGAGCGGACGCGGCGCTCCAGGTCGTCGAGCGTTGCCTCGATCCGCGGGGTATCGAAGTCCTGGGCCAGGTCGAGGTCGGCGTCGATCAAGACCCTCGTGGCACCCGAGTAGATCGCGGCCAGCCGGTTCACCCCGACGACGCCGGGGGTGGCGCGGATCGCCTCGCCGACGCGTTCGAGCTCCCGCTCTGGAAGGGAGCGACCGGTGATCAGGCCCCGCAGCTGGGCCATCAGGGCCAGCGAGGCCGCGAGCATGAGGAACGCGGCCGCGATGGCCCCCGCCGCATCGAACGCCACCACGCCGAGCCCCTGGTAGAAGAGCAGTGCCACCAGGCCGACGACACTCGTGAAGGTGCCGACCGCATCGCGCAACAGCGCGCCCTTGACGAGGGGCCGACCCGAATCGTGAAAGGCCCGGCGGAACCCGACGCCCCGGACCAGGAGCTTGCGCGCACTCAGGCTGACTGCGTAGCCATTGGTGATGACCGCCAGCACGAGCACACCGATGGCGAGCAGCGGGCTCTCGAGCGGCTCGGGTGCCACGAGTTGCTGATAGCCGCGCCATCCCGACAGGCCGCCTCCGATGACGAGCATCGCGACCGCGGAGAGCAGCCCCCAGAAGAAGGCCTCTCGCGCATAGCCGAAGGGGTGTTGCGCGTCGCCCGGGCGCGCCGCACGACGCTCGCCGATCACGAGCAGAGCAGAGCCCGCCGCGTCGGCAATGCCCTGCGCCATTTCCGCGAAGATGACGGCGCTTCCCGTGAGCCACGCGACGACGAGGTTCGTAACCACGTCGAGCAGGTCTACGAGGAGGGACACGGCCAGGACGCGGCGCGACGAGATCGGGGACGCCATGCCGCTCTTGTAGCCGAGGAACTCCTATCCGTCGCCCCCGCGTGGGCTGGAACCCGTCCCAAGTTTCGGGTGCCAGGCCCGACGTCCCGAAGGATCGAATCAGTCGGCCTCCGGCCAGCCGAGATCCGCAGGGTCCGTGAACAGGGCCCAGCGCTCGGCCGGGATGCCCGCGAACAGGGCACCGAAGCGCGCGTCGTCGGGCCTCGCATCGCTCACGTTGCGAATGTAGATTCGCGCCACCTGCTCGGGGTGGGCCCGATAGAGCGCGCTGTACACCTCGGGGTCGTGCTCGCCGCTGTCGCCCACCAGCACGAAGCGACGCTCGGGAAAGCGCGCGAGGATCGGTTCGATCTGGCGGGGCTTGGTCTCGCTGCCGGGCTTGAACAGATCGAGCAGGGTCTCGTCCTTGAAGCGCACGCTCTTCAGCTCGAGCACCGCCGGGGGAAAGCCCGCTGCGTGCAGGAACTCGCGCAGCGGCACATAGAGCTGCCACGGGCTCGAGGAGACGAAGTGGAAGGCGGCCCCGCGCGAAGCCCACTCTCTGTATTTCGCGGCCATGCCGCGGGCTGCGCGAAAATCCTGGAAGAAGGTGGAGTCCAGGAGCGCGCGACGGTCCGCGACCTCGCTCAGCTTGACGGTGTCATCGATGTCGCTGACCACGCTGATCCCGCGGCGCGGCACGAGGTGGACCGTCCCGCCGAAGCCCCGCGCATCTCCGCGATCGAGAACGACGCGCAGATCGATCGCGCCGTCTTTCCGCAGCGCGGCGGCCGCCTCCTGCGCGCCGACCCGAAGCTCGCCGTGAAAGTGACCGTTCGGCGTGGAGGCAGGAAGCGTTTCCTTCGCGCTCCCAGCCCGCACTGTGATGCGCTTGCCGCGTTCGTTGTCGGAGAAGAAGAGGTTCGCACGACGGTCGAAGTTGGCGCGCGTGAGATCGCTCACTTCCAGACCGAACTTCGCGCGCAGCCCCGCCGCCAGGGTGGCCTTGCGCAGCCGACTGTCTTCGGGCTCGTAGATCCAGCCGTGCACCGGCGCGATCCACTCGATGGCGTCGCCCTCGCCGCTCGCATGCGCGGCCGTATCGAACAGCACCACGACTTCGTCGGCCTCGACCTCAGGCACCGCGCCGACGGCCGCCGGGAGCAGCCACACACACGAGAAGGCGAGGCGGAGTCGCCGGTTCGCTCTCATTGCCGCAGGTGCGTGCTCAGTCCGCGCCGGGCAGCGACGCGCCGCGCACGCGCTTGACCGGGACGCCGGCGCGGTAGCGTTCGCCGGGGTCGAGCTCGTTGATGCGCGCCAGATCTTCGGCCGACACCGGGCCGGGGTAGCGGCGCGCGAACTCCTCGATCGAGAGCGCCTTCGGCGGCGTGACGATCTGGAGGCTCCAGGGCTCGACGCCCAGCACGCGCCGGTCGGTCTCGGGGGCGAAGCTCTCGAGGCTCGCCTCGATGGCGCTGCGCCGGTCGGCGAAGGCCTGCTTGGGGGCGTAGCCCAGCAGCCGGTAGACGCGCTCTCCGTGCAAGGCGAACAGGGCGCGGCCCTCCAGCTCGCCCTGCTCCGTGTTGGCGGTGAAGCCCCCGGTGACGCCGGCGAGGCCGTGGCGCCGCACACTCGAGACCTCGCTGGCGGTCAGGCCCTCCTGCGCGAAGAATTCCTCGGCCAGCTCCTCGAGGCCGCCCTCGCCGGCCAGGGTCAGCTGGAGCATGGCATCGCGCTCCGCGGAGAGCGCCATCACCGCCTGGGGCTGGTTTGCGGTCTGCCAGCCCGACGGAAAGTCGAGGCGGAAGCGCAGCTCGGGGTGGTGGAAGCGGTCTCCCGCGAAGAAGCCGGCGCGCGGATCGGGACCGTAGGTCAGCCCTTCGAGCCGGCGCAGGAACTCGGCCCGGCCCACCGCGGTGGCACCGCCCTGGGCCCCGCTCGCCTCGATCGCGGCGCGCATGCGCGCCTCGCGGTTCTCGGGGCTCGGGTGGGTGGCGAGCCACTCGGGCACCTGCCCCGCTCCGGCGGCCTGGCTGCTGCGGCCCAGGGTGCGGCACATCGCGACCATCTCGCCGGGGGCGTAGCCGGCGTCGCTCATGTAGCGGAGCCCCAGGTCGTCGGACTGCCGCTCGTGGTCGCGCCCATACTTGAGGAAGAGCAGGCCCAGGCCGGCGCTGGCCAGGGGCATCAGCTGCTCACCCGACTCGCCCAGCAGCACGGCCCCCGCGACGAGACCCACCTGGGCGAGCTGCTGCTTGCTCATCTGGTTCACGCTGTGGCGGGCCGTGACGTGGCCGATCTCGTGACCGAGCACGCTGGCCAGCTGCGCCTCGCTGCCCATGTGGGCCAGGATGCCGCGGGTGACGTAGACGAAGCCGCCGGGCACCGCGAAGGCGTTCACGGCGGGGTCGTCGATGACGCGGAACTGCCAGGGCAGGTTCGGGCGCTCCGAGGCCAGCGCCATCGGCATCGCGATCGACTCCACGTAGGCGTTGAGCTCCGGGTAGTTCGTCGCGCCCATGGCGCTCTCGATCTGGGGCGCGTACTGGCGCCCCATGGCGATCTCCTGCGACTCGCTCACCAGCGCGAGCTGCAGCTTGCCCGTGGCCGGGTTGGTGGCGCAGCCGGTCAGGCCGCCCAGCAGGACGAGCAGGACGAGGAGCAGGGGGACACGTCTCACCGCGGCACTACTCCTTGAGCTTGATGCGGAGCTGGCCCTCGCGCACCTCGGCGAACTCCACCCCGTCGGCAAAGGCCTTCCAGGGGCCCGACTCGCCCCCGAACTGCTCCACCAGATCGACGTTCTTCAAGTTGCCCAGCCAGGCGTTGGGGATGGGCACGCCCATCAGGCTCACCCCGCGCAGGATCACCACCGGGCGGCCGTCGCCGTAGGAGAGCTCGACGCCCGCGGCCACGCGCAGCGTGCGCCCGCCGAGGATCGGGAAGTCGGGATCGAAGGGCACCAGCAGCCGCGCGCTGGCCAGGTCGTCGCTCAGGTCGATGGCCAGCCGGCGAGCGAGGTCGGTGTTGTGCGCCAGCAGCGCGTTGAGCTCGCGCTCGCTGAGGCCGACCTCGCGCTTGGAGGGATCCTCCCGATAGGGCTCCGGGCGCAGCCAGGCCTCGGGCGATTCGGACGACTCGGAATCGGCTTCGGCCGGCGCCGACGCGGACGGGGATCCGGCGCTCACCGGCGGCGGCGGTTCGACGCCCAGGGCCCGCAGCTTCGTGTCCAGCACCTGCCGCTCGCCCCCGGAGAGCATCACCGGCGTGAAGTCGGCGGGCCAGACATAGGTGCGCAGCAGCCAGGCCGTGAGCCCGACAGTGGCCAGCACCGCCACAACCACCAGGGCCAGCACCTGCATTCCGCTGAATCCGGATTCGCGGGGGCGTTGCATGGGCGCAGCATAGCCCGGCAGCCCTCGCGGCCGCCGCCGGCACGGGCCGTCCTCGAGCCGTCCCGATCGCGACGCCTAGGGCTCGGCCTCTGGGTCGTTCGCGACCGGCAGTCCGTCGCGCTTCCAGGCGGTCATGTGGCCCTCCATGAAGCGCACCGGTCGGTCGACCGCGAACCACAACTGGGCGCGCGCGATCCCGGCCCGCGGCCCGTGCTCGCAATACACGACCAGGGGCTCCTCGCCTTCGCTGCCGCCCGGGATCGCTTCGGATCTCGAGAGCACCGCATAGAAGGGCAGATGCACCGCGCCCGGCACGTGGGCCGCCTCGTACTCGCTCCGCGATCGCACGTCGACGATCGAGGGCGCCTCACCGGCTTCGATCCGGCGCAGCAGCTCGGCACGGGGGATCTTGTCCGCGCAGCCCGTGACCAAGAGCAGAAAGCACGAGAGCGCCAGGACCCGAGACGTCAGCTCCATCGCTAGCGCACGCTAACGAACTATGGGCCGGGCCGCGTGACCCGGGAGGAGAAGCGTCGGTTCCGCGCGGGGCGCCTCAGTCGTCCGCGTGCTTGCCGCAGTGCGGACAGGCGTCCCGCGCGAGTTCCTGGGCGTTGCGACGCCGGGAGGCGGCGTCCACGATCTCCACGGCCACCCGCGGGCTCACCCCGAGCCGCTCGGCCATCGCCATGAACTCCCTGGACTCCTCCCGACTGAGGTAGCCGTCGGCGAGGGCCACCTCGGCCTCGGCCTCGAGCTGAATCTGGCGACGGCGGTGGGCGTCGCTGAAGCCAGAGGCGAGGATGCCGGTCGGGAGCGCCACGACGCAGACGCCAACGACCGCCACGGCGCCGCCGAAGAGCTTGCCGGCCACCGTCACCGGCGTGACGTCGCCGTAGCCCACCGAGGTGAGAGTGACCACCGACCACCACATCGCCGCCGGAATCGAGCCGAAGGCCTCG
>Ga0224508_10001386_pt1 | contig 21835 bp, 19 predicted proteins | sample SF_Jan12_sed_USG_4_FD_170157 | JGI IMG/M metagenome (GOLD analysis project Ga0224508, IMG submission 170157) | Sediment microbial communities from San Francisco Bay, California, United States - SF_Jan12_sed_USGS_21 | ecosystem: Environmental > Aquatic > Marine > Sediment | place: USA... | reverse complement strand
CTGAGCCGAAGTCGGCTCGGCTGAAGCCGGACTACTGGTTGACGTTCACCCCGAGCGAGCTCAGCGTCGCCAGGGTGAGACCGCCGGTCGGCAGGCCCTGCTTCTTCTGGTAGTTGCTGACGGCGGTCAGGGTCTGGGCGCCGACCACTCCGTCGATGGGGCCCGGGTCGTAGCCCTTGCCCTTGAGCGCGCGCTGCAGCGCCTGGATCGTGTCGGGACGGATGTTCGTCTCGCAGAGGATCTCGCGCCACTCGAGCTTGGGCTCGCTGATCTGCTTGCGGCGGGTGACGGTGTCGGTCTTGGCCGGGATCTCGATCTTCTTCTCCGCCGCCGGCGTCACGAGCTTCTGCACGCGCACCGTCTTGTGCTCGGCGGGGATCGCCACCTTCTTGGTGGTAGCGGCGGTCTTCACGACCCGCTTCTTCACCACCTTGGTCACGGCCGGAATCTCGACCTTCTGGGTGGTGGCCGGAGTCTTGATCACGCGCTTCTTCACCGTCTCGAACTCGGCGGGCTCTTCGACCAGGCACATGATCTCGCCGGTGGCGTCGTCGACGCGCTCGACGGGGCCGCGGCCGTTCTTCCAGACCTTCCGCGCCGGCCGGATCTCGATCTTCTCTTCGACCGTGTCGTACGCCGCGGGCACCTCGACCAGCTTGAAGGAGGCCGGCTTCACGACGACCTTCTCCTCGACCCACTCATAGGTGGCGGGGACGACCTCGATCTTCTCGGTGGCCTCCTTCACGACCACCTTCTGATCGGCCCACTCGTACTTGGGCGGGGTGACCTCGACGCGGGCCGATGCCTCGCTGAGCACCACCTTCTCGGTCGTGGTCTCGAACTTTGCGGGCAAGAGCACGCGCGCGAAGCACTGACCGGCCTTGGCGTTGGGCGGAAGGTCGGGGGCGGGCGCCTCCTGGGCGCTCGCCGTGAAGACAGAGCCGCCCACCAGGGCGAGACTCAGGGACAGGGCGACGATTCTCATGAGGGTCCTCCTGTGGATGGCGTCGTCGGAGCGGCGTTTATACCACACGGAGTTAAAGACAGGCACGCGTCCCGCCGATGGACGGGGACATGCTCCGACCCCTCCTCCTGGCTTGCGCGCTGTGCCTGTCGTGCGCGTCGGCGGCCCCCGATCCCGCCGGGGACTTCGGCGCCTGGGGCGAGGACTACTCGGAGCTGCGGCTGTCTTTCGTCGACCCCGAGACCCACTCCCGCTACACGGTCGAGGGGCCCTTCCGGGTGGTCGAGGCGGTGGGGTCCGGGCTGGCCCTCGAGGGCATGGACGCCCGTTTTCTCGTTCCGGTTCGGCTGCTTGTCTTCGAGCGCGAGGAGGCCATCTGGGCCCTCGCCCGCATCGAGGGCCACGAGTTCCTGACCCGCCTCGACTGAGGCTGCGCGTTCCCGGAGCCTCGCCTCCGACTCGAACGCCGGTTTGAAATCGACCGACTGACGGTCTGTTGGCTCCCCGCACCCGCGCTAGCTTGCGGGCCGTGAGCGAAGCCCCCTACGAGCAGATCCTCTACGAGGTGGACGACCCGATCGCCACCATCACCTTGAACCGGCCCGAGGCCCTCAACGCCTGGACCGACCGCATGGGCGAAGAGGTGCGCCACGCCGTGGCGCGGGCCGAGGAAGACCCGCGGGCCGTGGCCATCGTGCTGACCGGCGCCGGGCGCGGCTTCTGCGCCGGCGCCGACATGAAGCTGCTGCGAGACATCAGCCAGGGCTCGCGCGCCCAGGAGCGCGACCCGGCCCTGGCGGCCGATCCCGGCGACGCGTCCGTCGGCGAGGACTTCCGCGGCACCTACACCTACCTGATGTCGGTGCGGAAACCGGTGATCGCCGCTCTCAACGGTCCGGTGGCGGGCATGGCCGTGCCGATCGCGCTGGCCTGCGACCTGCGCTTCGCCTCCGAGACCGCGCTCTTCACCCTGGCCTTCTCGAAGCGCGGCCTGGTGGCCGAGTGGGGCTCGGCCTGGCTGCTGCCGCGACTGGTCGGCCCGGCCTGCGCCCTCGACCTGCTCTGGTCTTCGCGCAAGGTCGGGGCCGAAGAGGCGCTGCGCATCGGACTGGTGAACCGCGTGCTTGCGCCCGACGCCCTGCTGCCCGCGGTGCGCGCCTACGTCGAAGAGCTGGCCGCCGAGTGCTCGCCGACCTCGCTGCGCATCATGAAGCGACAGGTCTACCAGCAGCTGAGCCGCGAGCTCGGCCCCTCGGAGCGCGAGGCCATCGAGCTGATGCTCGAGAGCTTCGAGGCCCCCGACATGAAGGAGGGCGTGGCCGCCTTCCTCGACAAGCGCAAGCCGCGCTTCGAGCGGGTTTGAATCGAGAAGCACAAGCCGCGCTTCGAGCGGGTTCGAAGCTCCTCGGCCTGCTCTCGTCAGCGGAGGCACCGGAGCTGTCGCTGCGCCACGCGGTCTGGCCGGGGGATCGCGGCGACGTGGTCTGCGCTTGGCCGCGCGACGCCGCCGAGTGCGCCGCCGCCGAGCGCCAGCTGGCGGGCCGCGCCGCGCCCCTGCTGCGGGTGCGCGAGGTGGTGCACTGGGACGAGCTCGGAGAGCCCGACGCCGAGACCGTGGCGCTGATCTACTTCGTGCGCCGGCGGCCGGGGCTTCGCTACGCCGACTTCGAGACCCACTACCGCGAGCGCCACGCGCCGCTGGCGCGGGAGCAACACCCGGGCGTCGCGCGCTACGTGCAGAACTTCCTCGCCGAGCCCAGCAACGCGGTGCGCGACTTCGACGCCGTCAGCGAGCTCTGGTTCCGCAGCGAGCGCGACGTGCGCGAGCGCTTCTACCGCGACGCCGAGAGTGAGCGCATCGTGGCCGAAGACGTGGCGCGCTTCCTCGACGTCCGCGCCGGCGCCCGCGTCCTCAGCCGACCGGGGGCTCCACCGTCACCTCGGTCGTGACCGAGTTGGCGATGAAGCAGTGCTCGTGGGCCTGGTGGTGCAGCTTGGCCAACACGGCCTCGGGCGGGGCCTCGGCGAAGCGCACCTCGGGGCGCAGCGCGACGCGCGTGATGGCAGGGCGTCCGTCGGCGTTCTTCTCGAGCACCCCGACCGCGCGGTCGCGATAGCTCTCGACGACCAGCCGCTTGCGGGCCGCCAGCGCCAGGAAGGTGAGCATGTGGCAGCTCGACAGCGCGGCGACGAAGGCCTCCTCGGGATCGACCCGCTCGGCGCTGCCGAGGTAGTCCGGCGCCGCCGAGGCCGCCACCTCGACACCGCCCTCGAAGCGCCAGAGGTGGTCGCGGGGATAGGTCTCGTAGCGGAAGTCGGCCTCGCCCCGCTGCCAGTCGATCGTGACCCGGTGCTCCGACATCAGCCCTCTCCTCCAAGGTAGGCGCGAATGCGCGACTGTCGGTCCTCGGCGAAGGCGTCGATCAGGCGACGCGAGAGCTGCCGTTCGCGATCGGAGGCGAGCTCGACTCCGGCCAGGGTCACGCGGAGAATCGTCATGGGAAGAGCGTGCCACGCCGTGCGCCCCCGCACCAAGCGCGGGTAGAATGACCGCCGTGTCACACGAGAGCGCCCGCCGCTGGCTCTGGATCGCCGCGTTGCTGACCATGCCCGTGCCCTTCTACCTGGGCCAGGTCGAGTGGGCGCCGGTGCTGCGGCTGGCCTTCCTGACCTCGCTCTTCGGAGCGGTCTGGCTGGCCGAGGGCGAGATGAAGCTCGGCAGCCTGCTGGCCATGGGCCTCGCCCAGACCGTCGTCTACGCGGCGCTCTTCCGGCTGGGCGCCGGACTGCTCGCGCGCCTCGCCGAGCGCATCGGCTCGCCGCCGCTGCGCATCGCCGCGGTGGGCACCCTGATCTTCCTGCTCGCCACCTCTTCGCTGCTTCCCATCTACGAAACCCCGATGTCCAGCACCCGGCTGCGTTCGAGCATATGGCAGCTGTTCGAGTAGCCGTCGCGGCGCTGCTCCTGGCCGGCGCCGCGAGCGGTGCTGCCGCCGTCGAGCACGGCGAGGTGCGCGAGCCCTGCGCGGTGAACGATCCGCTGCGCCGACCCTGGTTCGGCGACCTCCACGTGCACACGCGCCACTCGCTCGACGCCAGCACCCAGGGCACCCGCACCAGTCCCGAGCAGGCCTATGCCTTCGCGCGCGGCGAGGCCCTGGGCCTGCACCCCTTCTCCGAGCGCGGCGAGCCGTTGCGCAGTGTGCAGCTCGCTCGCCCCCTCGACTTCGCCGCGGTCACCGATCACGCAGAGCTCTTCGGCGAGGTGCACCTGTGCAACACGCCGGGTGCGCCGGGCTTCGACTCGACGGCCTGCGTCGTCTATCGGGGCTGGCCGCGGATGGCCTTCTTCTTCATGAATGCCCGCGGCGCGCCGCGCTTCTCGTTCTGCGGCGAGAACGGCGAGGTCTGCATCGAGGCCGCCCGCGGCCCCTGGAACGAGATGCGCGAGGCGGCCGAGGCCGCCTACGACCGCAGCGCCAGCTGCCGCTTCACGAGCTTCGCCGGCTACGAGTGGACCCAGGTGGCCGGCGCCTCGGCCAACCTGCACCGCAACGTGATCTTCCGCGGCGCTGCCGTGCCCGCCGTGCCCGCCAGCGCCACCGACGCACCGACGCCCGAAGACCTCTGGGACGCCCTCGACCGCGATTGCCGCCAAGGCGAGCCCGGCTGCGACGCCGTGGTGATCCCCCACAACTCGAACCTCTCGGGCGGGCTGATGTTCGCGCCTACCCAGCTGCGCAACGGCGAGGCCTTCGACCGCGCCTACGCCGAGCGCCGCGCGAGAAACGAGCCCCTGGTCGAGATCATGCAGCACAAGGGCGACTCCGAGTGCAGCGTGAACGCCGGCAGCAGCGGCGACGAGCTCTGCAACCACGAGCTCCTGCCCTACGACACCTTCATGGGCCGCTTCGCCGAGTTTCTGCGCGGCGAGTCCGACCCGCTGAACTTCACGCGCAACGCCCTGGGCGCCGGCCTCGCCCACCGCCAGCGTCTCGGCGCCAACCCCTTCGAGTTCGGCATCATCGGCAGTACCGACACCCACCTGGGCGCCCCCGGCCTGGTCGAAGAGCGCGACTACCCCGGCCACGGCGGCGCCGGCGTGCCCATCGGCGAGACCCTGCCCGACATGCTGCTCGACCCCATCGAGTACAACCCGGGCGGCCTGGCCGTGGCCTGGGCCGAGGAGAACTCGCGCGACGCGCTCTTCGCCGCCTTCCGACGCCGCGAGACCTACGGCACCAGCGGACCGCGGATCGCCTTCCGCCTCTTCGGCGGCTTCGACCTCGACGACGCCGCTTGCAGCGGCGGCGGCGAGGCCTTCGCGCGCGACGGCTACGCCCGCGGCGTGCCCATGGGCGGCGCGCTGCCCGCGGCGCCCGACGGCCGCGCGCCGGCCCTGGCCGCCTGGGCGCTGATGGACCCGGGCACGGCGGACGCGCCGGGAGTGCCGCTGCAGCGCCTGCAGATCGTGAAGCTCGAGAGCGGCGCCGACGGCGCGCTGCGCGAGACGGTGGTGGAGGTGGCGGGCGGCCCGAACGGGGCCGGCGTCGATGCCGACACCTGCGAGCCCCGCGGCGAGGGCGCCGCCCAGCTGTGTGGCGTGTGGCGCGACCCCGACTTCGACGCGGCGGCCGACGCGGTCTACTACGCCCGGGTGGTGCAGAACCCGAGCTGCCGCTGGCACGCCCGCGCCTGCCTGGCCGCCGGCGTGCGCTGCGACGGCGGCGGCACCAAGCCCGGCTACGAGGCCTGCTGCGACGAGGCCTACCCCAAGACGGTGCAGGAGCGCGCCTGGACCTCGCCCATCTGGTATGCCCCGGCGACGGCCCCTGCACCCGCGGCCGCGCGCCCGACCGAATAGGAGCCCCCCGTGTCCGACCGACAGATCCTGCTCGACTTCGACGGCCCGGTGGCGATCCTCACCAACAACCGCCCCGAGAAGCACAACGCCGCTGGCGACGAGATGGACCGCCAGCTCTTCGCCGCCCTCGAAGAGCTGAGGGGCCGCAACGACGTGCGCTGCGTCGTGTGGCGCGGCGAGGGCAAGAGCTTCTCTTCGGGCCGCGACACCAGCGAGCTGGGCGTGCGCACAGAGGACATCTCCAACCTCGACTTCATCGAGCGCGGCCACGCCGGCACCCAGCGCTTCTTCGACCTCGAGGCGCCGATCCTCGTCGCCCTCAAGGGCTGGGTGATCGGCGGCTCCTTCGAGCGCGCGCTGCTCTGCGATCTGCGCGTGGCCGGCGAGAGCGCGAAGATGCGCCTGCCCGAGGTGCTCCACGGCGTGGTGCCCGACTCGGGCGGCACCGCGCGCCTGTTCCAGATGGCCGGCCACGGACTCGCGGCCGACCTCTGCCTCACCGGCCGCGTGCTCGACGCCGAAGAGGCCCTGCGCCACGGCATCGTCTCGCGCGTGGTGCCCGACGCCGAGCTCGACGCCACCTGCCTCGAGATGGCTCACCACATCGCCAAGCAGTCGGCCTTCGCGGTGAAGATGTTCCGCCGCACGCTTTCGCGCATGGCCGACCCGCTGGTGCAGACCTCGATCCAGGAAGAGGCCATCACCCAGGTGCTCACCCAGGCCTCGGACGACTACGCCGAGATGAAGGCTGCCCGCGCCGAGGAGCGCGACCCGGTCTACCGGAGGCGTTAGGCCGCCTGCCTCAGGGCCGGGCGCTGTAGTGGCGGGGCCCGCGCTGCAGCGCCAGGGCGGGCTGGATCTCGTCGATCCAGTCGCAGAGACGGCCGCGGGTTTCGCGCGGGTCGATCAGGTCGTGGACGCCGAAGTCCTCGGCGCGGGGGAAGATCGACTGGGCCGCGGCGTAGTGCTCTTCGAGCTCGCGGCGGCGCGCCTCGGGGTCGTCGGACTCGGCGATCTCGCGGCCGTGGGCCAGGGCCACGCCGCTCTCGACGGGCAGCGAACCGCTCTGGGCCGAGGGCCAGGCCACCACGGTGCCGCCGGGCCCCAGGTGCAGCCCCGCGGCCACCCCGAAGCTCTTGCGCACGATCACGGTGAACCACGGCACCTGCGTCTGGTTGACCGCGAACATGGCCCCCATGCCGTAGCGGATCGTGCCGGCGCGCTCGGCCTCGCTGCCGATCATGAAGCCGGGCTCGTCCATCAGCGACACGATCGGCAGGTGGAAGCTGTCGCAGAGCTCGACGAAGCGGCGCAGCTTCTGGGCGCCGTCGGCGGTCATGCTGCCGCCCTGATGCACGGGATCGTTGGCGAGCACGCCGACGGGGTGGCCGGCCAGGCGCGCCAGGCCGGTGATCTGGCTGCGCCCGTAGCCGGGCGTGAGCTCGAAGAAGGAGTCGGTGTCGACGATCCAGCCGACGAGACGCCGCATCTTGTAGGCGCGACGGCTCTGGCGCGGCACCGCCGACAGCAGCTTCTCTTCGGCGCGCTCGCGCGGGTCGCTGCACTCGGCGACCGGCGGCCCCTCCCAGACGTTGGAGGGCAGATAGGAGAGGAAGGCGCGGATCTGGCGCCAGACGTCGGCTTCGTCGTCGGCCAGGTTGTCGATCACCCCGCTGGCCCCGTGCACCTCGGCGCCGCCCAGCTCTTCCTTGCGCAGCGCCTCGCCGGTGGCGCGCTCCACCAGCGCCGGACCGCCCACCAGCACCTGGGCGTCGCGGGTCATGATCGCGAAGTGCGCCGCCACCAGTCGGCCGGCCGGATAGCCCGCCACCGGGCCCAGCGCCGCGGCCACCATGGGCACCGTGGCGCGCGTCTCGAGCAAGGCGGTGTTCGAGGTGGCGCCCTGCACGAAGTCGTAGCCCGAGCGGCCCTTCACCCCGGTGACGCCGCCCACCGAGGCGCCGCCCGCCTCGAGCAGGCGCACGTTGGGCACCCGCAAGCGCTGCGAGAGCCGGTCGGCATACTCGGCCTTCTGCATGCCAGCCGGCGAGTAGGCGCCGCCGCGCAGGGTGAAGTCGTCGCCGCAGACCACCGCGGGGCGGCCGTCGATGCGGGCGGTGCCCATCACGGCGTTGGTGGGCGTGAAGCGCTCGAGCTCGCCGTCCTCGCCCTCTTCGGAAATGCCGGCGATCTGCCCCTGCTCGCGAAAGCTCTCCTTGTCGACCAGGGCGTCGATGCGCTCGCGCACGGTGAGACGGCCGCGCTCGTGTTGTCTGGCCACGGCCTCGGGCCCGCCCAGGGCCCGGGCGGCCTCGCGGCGTCGGAGCAGCGCTTCGACTTCTTCTTCCCACGACATGGGGCGATGTTACCGTGTCGCCGGATGAAGCCGCTCGATGGAATCCGTGTGGTCGACGCCAGCAAGATCGTCTCGGGCCCGGTCTGCGCCTGGCTTCTGGCTTCGCTCGGCGCCGAGGTGATCCGGGTCGAGCCGCCGGGCGGCGACCAGACCTGGCTGGCCCCGCCCTGGATCGGGTCCGAGAGCAATCACGACGGCGCGCGCGAACCGCGCGACCTCGGGCTCTCGCCGCTGCGGCGCGGTCGCGGCAAACGCAGCGTGGTGCTCGACCTGAAGCGGCCCGCCGGAGCCGAGCTGTTCCGCCGGCTGCTCGCCAGCAGCGACGTGCTGGTCGAGAACTTCGTACCCGGGGCCATGGGCCGGCTCGGCCTCGACGACACCGCCCTCGGGCGCGACTTCCCCGGGCTCGTGCACTGCTCGATCACCGGCTTCGGCCACGACGGCCCCTACGCCGGCCGTTCGAGCCTCGACCTGGTGGTGCAGGCCGTGTCGGGACTGATGGCCAAGACCGGCTTCGCCGACGGCCCGCCCACCAAGGTGGGAGCCACCGTCGGCGACCAGGTGCCGGCGGTGTTTGCCGCGCTGGGCGTGGTGGCGGCGCTGCGCCAACGCGACCGCGACCCCGAGCGCCGCGGTCAGAAGGTCGACGTGGCCATGCTCGACGCGCTGCTCGCCCTGCTCTGGGACGAGCCCCTCGACCACTACGCCGCACGCGGCGTGCCCGAGCGCGTCGGCAACGGCGACCCGCGCGGCGCGCCGCTCGGCGTCTACCGCACCCGCGACGGCTGGGTGGCGGTGGTGGTGACGACCCAGGCGCAGTGGGAGCGCATCTGCGCGCACATCGGGCGCCCCGAGCTGGTGGCGCGCTACCCGAGCCCCGCCGATCGCCTGCGCGATGCCGACGCCGTGAACGAAGCGGTGGCCGCCTGGTTCCGCGAGCAGACGACCGACGCGGCAGTGGAGGCCTTCGTGGCCCTCGAGGTGCCGGTGGGCCCGGTGCGCGGCGCCTTCGACGCGCCGGCCGACCCCCAGGTGCGGCACCGTCGCAGCCTGGTGCCGCTGCTCCACCCCGACGGCCCGCGCGAATCGGGCTACCTGGGCCCGGCCTTCCCGGTGCGCCTGTCGCGGGCCGACACCGCGACGGGGCCGGCCGAGCCGCTGGGGGCCAGCACCGCCGAGGTGCTGCGCGAGCTGCTCGGGGTGGCCGAGGAAGAGCTCGGCGCGCTGCGCGAGGCGGGCGCCTTCGGCTGAGCAGAGGCCCGGGCCTCCCAGGCGAGGCCTTTTCGATCGCCTCCCGACGCCGGCCTCGTGCTAATCTGACGGTCCGTCAGATTCAACTTCCCAGGGAAGGATGGACTCTCCATGCGCGAATACCGCCTGATCGATGCCGACTGCCACGTCGTCGAGCCGCCCCACATCTGGGAGCGCTGGCTGCCCAAGGAGTTCCACGACCGCGCCCCGCGGCTGGTGAAGGACGAAGAGGGCGGAGACGCCTGGGAGTTCGTGAAGGGCGGCCCGCTCATGTACATCGGCCTCGTTGCGACGCCGGGCATGCGCTTCGAGGACATCAAGTGGAAGGGCTACACCTACGACACCGTCCGCAAGGGCTGCTGGGAAGGCAAGTCGCGACTCGAGGACATGGACTTCGACGGCGTCGACGCCGAGTTCATCTACCCCAGCCAGCGAACCATGTACTACTTCATGGGCAACGAGGACCGCGACTTCCACCGCGCCGGCGTGCGGGCCTACAACGACTACATGGCCCAGGAGTTCTGCGCGGCCGACCCCGAGCGCCTCTTCTTCCTGGCCCAGATGCCCAACCTGGGCATCCCCGAGAGCATCGCCGAGCTGAAGCGCTGCAAGGAGATGGGCGCGCGCGGCTGCATCATCACCTCGTGGCCCTCGGGCGGCGACGATCTGTGCCGCGAAGACGAGGAGTTCTTCCAGGCCGCGGCCGACCTGGGCATGCCCGTCTCGATCCACATCCGCATCCAGCGCAAGCGCGATCCGAAGCCCACCATCGAGGGGCCGGCCGCCATCGCCAGCATGGCGCTCTCGGGCATGCTGCTGTTCCCGCCGATCCTGTTCGAGCTGATCATGAGCGGCATCTTCGACCGCATTCCCAACCTGCAGATCGTGGGCGTCGAGACCGAGATCGGCTGGATCCCCGAGGCCCTCGAGCAGGTCGACAATTTCTACTGGCGCAACCGGGTCCACACCGGCCTCGAGATCCGACACCTGCCCAGCCATTACTTCCACCAGAACTTCACCTGCACCTTCATCCAGGACCGCACCGGCATCCGCAACCGCCACGCCGTCGGCATCCGCAACATGGCGTGGTCGACCGACTATCCCCACCACGGCTGCGACTGGCCCTACAGCCGCAAGATCGTGGAGGAGACGATGCTCGACGTGCCCCAGGACGAGCGCTACTGGATCTGCGCCGGCAACATGGTCGAGCTCTACGGACTGCCGCAGGGCCTGCCGATTCCGCGCTGATTCGATCCGCGGGCCCGTCGACGCCCCGCGCCAGGCCCTCTAGGCTTGGCGCGTGACCAAGCGCGTCGGCATCCTGACCAGCGGCGGCGACTGTCCCGGGCTGAATGCGGCGATCCGCGGCTTCGGCAGGGCGGCCATCGGCGCGTTCGGCATGGACGTGCTGGGCTTCCGCGACGGCTTTCGCGGCCTGGTGCACGACCGCTGCGATCGGCTCGAAGGGAGCGAGCTCTCGGGCATTCTCACCGATGGCGGCACCATCCTCGGCACCAGCCGCGACAAGCCGCACAAGATGCCCGTCGACGGCAAGACGCGCGACATGACCGACGCCGCCGTCGAGACCTATCACCGCCATCACCTCGACTGCCTGGTGTGCCTGGGCGGGGGCGGCACCCAGAAGAACGCGCTGCGCCTGGCCAAGGCGGGCCTCTCGGTGGTGACGCTGCCCAAGACCATCGACAACGACGTCTGGGGCACCGACGTCACCTTCGGCTTCGACACCTCGGTGCAGATCGCCACCGAGGCCATCGACCGCCTGCACTCGACGGCCACCAGCCACAACCGGATCATCGTGGTCGAGGTGATGGGCCACCGCGCGGGCTGGCTGGCGCTGGGCGGCGGCCTGGCCGGCGGCGCCGACGTGATCCTGATCCCCGAGATCCCCTACGACGAGGAGCGCGTCGCAGAGGCCATCGCCGCGCGCAGCCGCGCCGGCAAGCACTTCAGCATCGTCGCGGTGGCCGAGGGCTCGATGAGCCGTGCGCAGAAGCTGGAGGTCGACGAGCTCGTGGCTGCGAAGGAGCGCGCCACGAGCAAGGACGAGCGGCGCGGCTTCTCGAACCAGCTCCGGGCCTTCCACCAGCACCACACCGACCACACGCTCGAGCTCACCCAGTCTCTCGAAGAGCGCACCGGGCAGGAGTCGCGACTCACGATCCTCGGCCATCTGCTGCGCGGCGGAACCCCTTCGGCCCTCGACCGGGTGCTCTCGACCCGGCTGGGCACGGCGGCGGCCGAGCTGGTGCGCGACGACCGCGCCGGGGTGATGGTGGCGGTGCGCGGCGAAGACGTGGAGGCGGTGCCCCTGGAGAAGGTGGCGGGCCGCAAGAAGCTCGTGCCGGTGGACCACCCCTGGGTGCGCTCGGCGCGTCTGGTGGGCACGAGCTTCGGGGACTGAGAGGTGAGCCGCGACGTCACCTGGCGCGATGCGGGACTGCGCTCGCCGCTCTTGCGGGCACTCAATGCGGCGGGGAGGGCACTCGAACCCCTGGGGCTGCGCCTGCCCTCGCTCGAGCCCGAGTCGCTGGTCGAAGCCGCGCGGCGCCAGACGGGCATGCAGGACTTCGGCCCGCCGGACTGGCGCGAGGCCCTCGAGGTTCTCTGCGCCTCGATGGATCGCGAGGCAAGGCTCAGCACCTTCGGACGCATGGCCCTGCGCGGCCTGGTGACGGGCGCGCTGGTCAACCGACTGAAGCTGATCGACTACGCCGCACGCCACCCCGAGGTTCGCCAGGAGCGCATCGAGCGGCCCTTCGTGGTGGTGGGCCTGCCGCGCACGGGCACCACGCTGCTCTCGATGCTGCTCGGGCTCGACCCGGGCGCGCGCCCCCTGATGCAGTGGGAGACCGACTCGCCGACCCCGCCGCCCGACCTCGCCAGTCACGCCGAAGACCCGCGCATCGCCGCCTCGGCGGCCCGCATGCGACAGCTCGAATCGCTCAACCCCGCGATCCGCGCCATGCACCCCATGGGCGCCACGCTTCCCACCGAGTGCGTGGCGCTCTTCCTGCTCGACTTGCGCTCGCTGGCCATCGAGACCCAGGCGCTGCTGCCGAGCTACGGGCACTGGCTCGAGAGCTGCGACATGCAGAGCACCTACGCGCTGCACCGTCTGGCGCTGCAAGTGCTTCAGTCGCGCATTCCCACCCCAACCTGGTCGCTCAAGACCCCGCACCACCTCTGGTGCCTCGAGAACCTGCTCGCCACCTACCCCGACGCGCGCATCGTCTGGACCCACCGCGACCCGGTGGCGGTGGTCACCTCGACGGCGAGCCTCAACACCGCCATGCAGCGCGCCACATCGCGCGAGGTCGACCCGCGAGCGGTGGGCGCGGCGTGGGCCGACAAGCTGCACCTCGCGGTGACGCGCGGCCTCGACTTCGACCGCGACCACGCGCAGAAGTCCTGGTGCCACCACCTGCAGTACAGCGAGCTGATGGCCGACCCCATCGCCGCGGTGCGCGCCCTCTACGCCCACTTCGGCGAAGAGCCCGGCGCGCTGCACGTGCGCCGCATGCAGGTGTGGATGCGCGAACGCCCCCAGAACGCCTTCGGTCGCCACCGCTACGACCCGGCCGACTTCGGCTTCCGCGCCGAAGACCTGCGCGAGCGCTTCTCCGCGTATCGCTCCCGGTTCGACGTCGCGAACGAGTAGCGCTGGGCCGCTCTCGACTGGGGATCTCGAGAGCGGCCGGGGTGGCTGGAGGGCTCTGCGCTCCATGGCTCGCGCGACCCGCTGGGCCTACCCGTGTGCAGTGGGTCTGCCTTGGGCAATGTGTGTGAGTTTCGCTTCCTGCTGCGCGTGACTTCCGCGCAGAGCCCTCCAGCCACCCCGACCGCGCGGCGCGTCCCTCGCACCGCCAACGGGTGGCGCGCGATCCGTAGCCGTCACCGGAGCGCTCGATTCTGAGAGTCCGGTGAATCGAACGAGCGCCGTTCGGACCGTTCCTGTCACACCACCGCAGAGATCGAAGAGCTTGTGTCGCCTGCGCGGTGCGCGATGCCGGTCGATGGGGAGTCACCCCCGGGCACAATGCTTCCGGTCCTCGAACGCGAGGGGCGGCGAACGAGAAGCGAGCGCCTTCCATCCTCGATGGCCGTCCACCGCGCGGCGGAATGATCGCTTCCGCTCCCCATCGCCGTACGGGCGCCCCCCGTCCGCCCGAGACCGACGCGAAGCCCCGGCCCGTGACCGAGCGCCTCCGCTCGGGCGCACCCGCACGCGAATCGATCCTCGAGTCCGCCACCCCAGACCGCGCGGGCGGGGCGGGGGGAGGTCACTGCGCGGAAGTCACGCGCAGCAGGAAACGAAGCTCGACGCCGGGACCGTCCGCACACCGACCGGCACGGGAACGCCCGGCAGGTCGCGCGAGCCATGCAGCGCGGTGACCTCCCCCCGACCCGCCCGCTCCATCGCGCACCGAAGCCGAGACGAGACCGACCGGCTAACCCGAGAGCGCCTCGAGCACGGCCATGCGCAGGAGCGGCAGGTTGATCTCGTGGTGGCCGATCACCTCGATGCCGCGCTCGACGGGGCGGCCGATCACGTTGGCGCTGGTGCGGTAGTGGCGCTGCATGTCGAGGTTGCCGGCGGTGACGCCCTCGAGCGGGTGGCCCAGGTTGCGCACGATCGAGACCAGCTTGAGGAAGACCTCGGGCATCACCACCGCCGAGCCTATGTTGAGCCACACCCCGCCGCCCAGCTCGGCGCAGATCTGCGCCGCGATGCGGAAGTCGATGTGGGTGGCTTCGCCGAGGTCGGCGCCCGACACCGAGGGGTGCATGTGCACGGTGTCGGTGCCGATGGCCACGTGCACGGTGATCGGGACGTTCAGACGCACGCAGGCCGCGAGCACGGAGTGGCGCGCGTGGGGCAGCTTCTCGGTTTCGAGGGCCATCGCGCGGCCCAGGCCGATGCCCTCGGCGGCGCCGCGGCGGCAGGCGCGGGCGTAGGCCTCGGCAGTCTCGCGCGCCCAGCCGAAGCTGCCGTCGAGGATCGTCTCGTCGACGTACTCGCTGGTCGCGCCCTGCAGCGCGATCTCGTAGTCGTGGATCACGAAGGCGCCGTTCACGCACAGGGCGGTGACGACGCCGCGCTCCATCAGATCGATCAGGGTGCTGCCGCAGCCTACCTTCACCACGTGGCCGCCCAGGGCGGCGACGACGTGGTGGCCCCCGCGGTGGGCGTGCGCGATGGCAGCGCCCAGCTCGCGCAGGCTGCGGGCGCCGAGGTAGTCGGGGAAGGAATCGAGCAGCTGCGACGCGCTGGCCGCTTCGGGCGCAGGCTCGCGGAAGCCATCGAGGTTGGTCTTGCGCGGGCGATCGGAGATCGAGAGATCGCTGGCGCGCTCGAGGTCGATCGGGTCCGGAAGCTTGCGCGGGCTCACGGGCGCCTCGTCGGCATCAATGGGCACTCGCGCCGGCGCGGGGCAGGTGTCTGCCCAGCTCTTCGAGTGCGGCGGCCACCACGTCGTCGACCTGGATGGCGGGCATGCAGATCCAATTGGAGCAGGTGCGCAACGTACACGGGCTGCAGTGGACGGGCCGCCGCACCACGCGGCCGACCTCGCCAGTGCGCGCATCCCAGGGGCCGTAGACCTCCGGGTCCTTGGGCCCGTAGAGGCCCACCACCGGCACACCCAATGCCGCGGCCAGGTGGAGCGGGCCCGAATCGCTGCCGATCACGAGATCGCTGGCCGCGAGCAGGGCGGCGAGGTCGAGGATGGAGCCCGTCTCGGGGCCGATCTGCGCCGCGCCCGCCGAAGCCGCCACCACTTCTTCGGCCAGCGCGCGTTCGCCCGGCCCCCAGGTGACGACGCTGCGCAGGCCGGCCTCGTCGGCGAGGCGACGGGCCACCGCGGCGTAGCGCGCGGGCTCCCACTGCTTGATCGCGCCGATGCCCGACACGCCCGGGTGCATCGCCACCACCTGGGCTCCGGTTCGCTTGCCGAGTCGCTCTTCGGCCCGGGCGCGGGCCGCATCGGGAATCGCGAGCTTCGGGCGCGCATCGGCGCCGTCGATGCCCAGTGGCCGCAGCAGCTCGAGGGTACGCTGCACCTTCAACGGGGCCTCCTTGCGGGGCTCGACGTGCTCGGTGAGCAGGTGCTGGGCGCCTTCTTTCGCAAAGGTCTTCGAGAAACCGATGCGCCGGGGGGCTCCCGAGAGCAGGCCGGTGAGCGAAGCGCGCAGATTGCAATGCGCGTCGATCACCAGCTCATAGCCCGCCGCTCGGAGCTCGCGCAGGAAGCCCCACAGCACCCGCAGCGCGGACACGATCTGGAAGCTCCGCACGTGGGCCTCGATGCGCGCCCGCGGCAGCACCCAGAGGCGGTCGATCTGGGGGTGGCCCTCGAGCAGGCTCGCGGCCTTCTCCTCCACCACCCAGCCGATCTCGGCTTCGGGCCGGGCGCGGCGCAGCGCGTCGAGCAGGGGCAGGCAGTGCACCACGTCGCCAAACGCCGAGAGGCGGACGATCAGGATGCGCCCCGGTCGATCGGTTTCGATCGGCATAGACGCGCGTGAAGTTAGCAGCCCCGGGGCCGGCGAGCGGCTGACGACGCGCGCGCCGCGGGGCGTGGGCAGGGCTCAGGCGACCTCGGCGGCGAGCTGAGCGCCTAGCTTGACGAGCTGCTCGGTGGCACCGCCGAGCGCCAGCTCGAGATGACGGGCGTGCAGGAAGAAGCGGTGCAGCGGGTACTCGCGGTCGACGCCCACGCCGCCGTGCAGGTGCAGCGCAGCGTGCACCACGCGCTTGGCGCCCTCGGCGCACCAGAACTTCGCCACCGCCACCTGCTTGTCCGAGGGCAAGCCCTCGGACAGGCGCCAGGCGGCCTGCCAGGTGGTGAGCCGGATCGCCTCGGTGTCGATGTAGGCGTCAGCCGCTCGGTGGCCCACCGCCTGGAACATCGAGATGGGCTGGTCGAACTGCTTGCGCGTCTTGATGTACTCGGAGGTGATCTCGAGGGCGGCCTCGCAGCAGCCCAGCGTGAGCAGGCACAGGCCCGCGGTGGCGTGCAGCTCGGTCCAGGCCAGGGCCTCGGCGCCGCGGCCGGCGCCGCCGAGCAGCGCGTCGGCGTCGACGCGCGCGCCGTCGAGCGCGAGCCGCGACTCGGGCATGCCGCTGGTGGTCTCGATGGGCTCGAGCGTGACGCCGGGCGCCTTTGGGTCGAGCAGGAAGATCTCGGGGCTGCCGTCGAGACTGGCCGGCACCAGCACCAGGTCGGCCAGCTCGCCGGCGGGGACGCAGAGCTTGACGCCCGTCAGCACGAAGCCGTCGCCGTCCCTGCGCGCCGCAGTCGCGGTCTGTTCGAGCAGCGCCGCAGTGGCGATCACCTCGCCGGCGGCGAGCTTGGGCAGCCACTTCGCGCGCTGACCCTCGGTGCCGAAGCGCGCCAGCGGGAGTCCCGCCAGCAGCGCCGTCTCGTAGAAGGGCACCGGCGCCGTGTGGCGGCCCATCTGCTCGAGGATCGCCGCCAGCTCGAGGAAGCCGAGGCCGGCGCCGCTCTGGGCGTCGGGCACGGCGATGCCGAGCAGACCGGCGTCGGCGAGGGCCGACCACAGCTCGCGGTCGAAACGCAGGCCCTTGCGCTTCTCGAGGTCGCGCTGGATCTCGTGGCTGGCCTTGTCGTCGAGGATCTGGGTGGCCAGGTCGGCGATCGCCTGCTGGTCTTCGGAGAGGGAGAAGTCCATTTCGGTTACATCCTCGGAACGCGCGGGAGGCCGAGGCCGAACAGGCCGATCAGGTCGCGCTGGATCTCGTTGGTGCCGCCGCCGAAGGTGAGGATCACCAGGCCGCGATAGAGGTGCTCGAGCGAGCCCTGGGCCACGGCCTCGGGCGAGCCGCGTTTGATGTAGCCGCGCTGGCCGGCGATCTCCATCAAGAGGTGGAAGCTCTCGACGTACCACTCGGTGCCGAAGACCTTGGTGGCCGAGGCATCCGCGGGCGACAGGCTGCCCTGGGTGGAGGTCCAGGCCACCTTCCAGTTGATCAGGCGCATGAACTCGAGGCCGGCGTAGACGCGGGCCAGGTTCGTCTGCACCCACTCCTGGTCGATCACGCGGCGGCCGTCGGGCAGCTTCGTGTCGGCCGCCCACTGGCGGGTCTCTTCGAAAGCGCGGTCGAGGATGCCCGAGCTGCAGATCGTGACCCGCTCGTGGTTGAGCTGGCCGGTGATCAGCTTCCAGCCGTGGTTCTCGCCGGAGACGATGTTCTTCGCGGGCACCCGCACGTCGTCGAAGAAGATGGCGTTGATGTCGTGCTCGCCGATCAGGTCGAGGGGGTCGATCCGGATGCCCGGCGTGTTCTTCATGTCGACGATGATGATCGACAGGCCGCCGTGCTTCGGAGCGTCTTGATCGGTGCGCACCGCGAGCCAGCAGTAGTCGGCGTCGCTCGCGATGCTCGTCCAGAGCTTCTGACCGTTGATCACGTACTCGTCGCCGTCGCGGTCGGCGCGGGTGGTGAGCGCGGCGAGGTCGGTGCCGGCGCCGGCCTCGGAGTATCCGATGCAGAAGTGGATCTCGCCGGCGAGGACCTTCGGCAGGAAGAAGGCCTTCTGCTCGTCGGTGCCGTGGCGAGCGATGGTGGGGCCCACGGTGTTGATGGTGAGCATGGGCACCGGCGCCACGCTGCGCATCGACTCGTCGAAGAAGATGAACTGCTCGATCTCGGACCGGCCCTGGCCGCCGTACTCCTTGGGCCAGCCGATGCCGAGCCAACCGTCGGCGCCCATCTGCCGCACCACCTCGCGATGGGTGGGCCCGCAGCCGTGCTCGGCGTGGAGCTTCTCGCGGATCTCGGGGGTGAGGATCTTGTCGTAGTAGGCGCGCAGCTCCTGGCGCAGCGCCTCCTGCTCTTCGTCGTAGCCGATGTACATGGGGGACCTCGGGGCCGGAAGTGAAACGCGTTCCAGTTTGGCGTTTCTGTCCGGCGGCGTCGAGGTTGGGAGGGGACCCTCCCAGCCCGGGCGGCGCCGCCCGCTGGACGGATACCCATACGGGGTATATGTTCTCTTGCATGAAACCGGACACCCGCGAGCAGGCGCGCCGGCGCCTGCGCAAGATCTCGGGCCAGGCCGCAGCCCTCGAGCGCATGGTCGAAGAAGACCGCTACTGCGTCGACATCCTGATGCAGATCGCCGCGGTGCGCGGCGCCCTCGACAAGGTGGGGAAGCTCCTGCTCGAGGGGCACGTCGAGACCTGCGTCAGCGACGCGCTGCGCAGCGGGCGTCCCCGCGAGCGCGAAGAGAAGCTCTCCGAGCTGATCGAGGTCTTCTCGCGCTTCGCCCACATCGGAGGGCGCTAGCGTGGAGTCGCCCGGCACCGATCCCGTTTGCGGCATGCAGGTGGCAGAGGACTCGCCGCACCGCTCGCAGCACCGGGGTCAGCCCTACCACTTCTGCTCGGCGGGCTGCCTGGCGAAGTTCGAGGCGAACCCGGCCGGCTTCACGGGAGACGCCCCACGCCCCGAGGCCACGGCCGCCGCGGCGCCCGTCGGCGCGAAGCCCGGGCAGTGGACCTGCCCCATGCACCCCGAGGTCCTCCGAGATGGGCCCGAGAGCTGCCCGCTCTGCGGTATGGCGCTCGAGCCGGTGGAGCTGAGTCTCGAAGACGCGGGCCCGAGCGAAGAGCTGCGCGACATGACGCGACGCTTCTGGGCGAGCCTGGCGCTGACGCTGCCGGTCTTCGCGCTGGCCATGGGCGAGATGATCCCCGGCAATCCGTTCCACGGGCGGATCTCGCCGCGTGCCATGGTCTGGATCCAGCTGGCGCTGGCCACCCCAGTGGTTCTCTGGGGCGGCGCCCCGTTCTTCGCCCGCGGCTGGGCATCGCTCGTGTCTCGACACCTCAACATGTTCACGTTGATCGCCATGGGCACGGGGTCGGCGTGGCTCTACAGCGTCGTCGCAGCGGTCGCACCGCAGCGCTTCCCCGACTCCTTCCGCGGACACGGCGGCGAGGTGGCCGTCTACTTCGAGGCGGCGGCGGTGATCGTGACGCTCGTGCTGCTCGGCCAGGTGCTCGAACTGCGCGCCCGCAGCCAGACCGGCGCGGCGATCCGCGCCCTGCTGGGCCTGGCGCCCAAGACCGCGCGTCGCATCGACGACGACGGCTCCGAGGCCGACGTCCCCCTCGAAGACGTGGCAGTGGGCGACCGCCTGCGCGTGCGCCCTGGCGAGAAGCTGCCCGTAGACGGGATCGTGCTCGAGGGCCGGAGCTTCGTCGACGAGTCGATGCTGACCGGCGAGCCGGTGCCGGTGGGGAAGGGCGAGGGCGATGCGGTGAGCGGCGCCACGATGAACGGAACCGGCGCGCTGGTGATCCGCGCCGAGCGCGTCGGCGCCGACACCCTGCTGTCCCGCATCGTGCAGATGGTCTCCGAGGCCCAGCGCAGCCGCGCGCCAATCCAGCGCCTCGCCGACGCGGTGGCGAGCTGGTTCGTTCCCGCGGTGATCGGCATCGCTCTGTTGACCTTCGCGCTGTGGGCCAGCTTCGGTCCCGAGCCGCGGCTGGCCTACGCCCTGATCAGCTCCGTGGCCGTAATGATCATCGCCTGCCCGTGCGCCCTGGGTCTTGCCACGCCCATGTCGATCATGGTGGCCACGGGCCGGGGGGCGTCGGCGGGTGTGCTCTTCAAGAACGCCGAGGCCATCGAGGTGCTCCGCGAGGTCGACACACTGGTGGTCGACAAGACGGGCACCCTCACCGAGGGCAAGCCGCGGCTGGTCGAGGTGGTGACGGCGTCGGGTTTGGAAGAGCGCGAGCTGCTGCGATTGGCGGCGAGTCTGGAGCGGGCCAGCGAGCACCCCGTGGCGGCGGCCATCGTGGCGGGAGCCGCGGAGCGCGGCGTCGAGCCCGGTCTGGCGCTGGGCTTCGAATCGCGCACCGGTCGGGGCGTGCTCGGCGAAGTGGAAGGCCGGCGGGTCGCGTTGGGCAACACCGCCCTGATGCAAGAGATCGGGGTCGATCCCGAGGCCTTGGCCGAGCGGGCACTGACCCTGCGCCGCGAGGGCCGCACCGCGATGTGGATGTCCGTGGACGAGCGCCTCGCCGGGGTGCTCGCCGTAGCCGACCCGATCAAGGAATCGACGCGCCCCGCGGTGGCCGAGCTGCGGCGCGCCGGCTTGCGGATCGTGATGCTCACCGGCGACAACCGCGCGACGGCCGAGGCCGTGGCCCGCGACCTCGGGCTCGACGAGGTGATCGCCGACGTGCTCCCCGACCGCAAGGCCGAGGTGGTGCGCGAGCTCCAGGACCAGGGCGCGGTGGTGGCCATGGCTGGCGACGGCATCAACGACGCGCCCGCCCTCGCCCAGGCCCAGGTGGGCATCGCCATGGGCACCGGCACCGACGTGGCCATGGAGAGCGCCGGCGTGACCCTGGTGAAGGGCGACCTGCGCGCGATCGCGCGAGCCCGCAAGCTGAGCGACGCCACCATGCGGAACATCCGTCAGAACCTGTTCTTCGCCTTCGTCTACAACTCCCTGGGCGTCCCGATCGCGGCCGGCGCGCTCTACCCCTTCTTCGGGCTGCTGCTGTCGCCCATGTTCGCGGCGGCCGCCATGAGCCTGAGCTCGGTGTCGGTGATCGGGAACGCGATCCGTCTGCGCGGGGTGGAGCTGTGACCCGGGCGTGGCGCGACCTCGAGTCGCTGGCTCGGGAAGCGGAGCTGGGGCTGACGCGAAGACAGCTCTTGCAGGCGGCCTTCGCCGCCGGACTGCTCGCGGGCCTTCCGCCCTGGGCGCCCGCGTACGCCCGCCCCCAGGTGGGACCCGATGCGCGCGTGCGTCCGCCCGAACCCGGTCCGGTGTCGTTCGACCTCGCCGTGCGCGCCGAGCACCGCGCGATCGCCGGCGGTGAGGGGCCGGCGCTCACCTTGAACGGCAGCATTCCCGGGCCGCTGATCCAGCTCTACGAGGACCACGAAGCCGTGCTGCGCGTTCACAACCACCTCGATGCCGACAGCTCGATCCATTGGCACGGGATCCTGCTGCCGTACCCGCTGGACGGCGTCCCCGGAGTCAGCTTCCCCGGCATTCCCCCCGGCGAGACGTTCGAGGCGCGGTTCCCGGTGCGCCAGAGCGGCACCTACTGGTATCACAGCCACTCCGGAATGCAGGAACAGTCGGGCGTCTACGGGCCGCTCGTCGTTCACCCGGCCGAGCCCGACCCGGTTGCCCCCGAACGCGACTACGTCGTCGTGCTCTCGGACTGGACCTTCGAAGACCCTCACACCATCCTCGCCCGGCTCAAGAAGCAGAGCGCCTACTACAACTTCCAGCAGCGCACCGTCGGCGACTTCACCCGCGCCGTGGCCGAGGTGGGCTGGCGCGCCGCCGTACAGGACCGCCTGGCCTGGGGCCTGATGCGCATGAGC
>Ga0224508_10001385_pt1 | contig 21837 bp, 25 predicted proteins | sample SF_Jan12_sed_USG_4_FD_170157 | JGI IMG/M metagenome (GOLD analysis project Ga0224508, IMG submission 170157) | Sediment microbial communities from San Francisco Bay, California, United States - SF_Jan12_sed_USGS_21 | ecosystem: Environmental > Aquatic > Marine > Sediment | place: USA... | reverse complement strand
GTAATCCTGAGTCTATCAAAAGTGCAGTCGAGGCAGGACTCGGCGTCGCCATCTTGTCAGTTGCGACTCTGGAGAAAGAATTAAAACTCGGCACACTGGCTGCGGTCAGTCTCGTTCCGAAAATCTCTCGGCCATTTTCAATTGTCTACCAACGCCAACAATTCCGGCTACGCGCGATTGAAGAATTTATCGAATTTATAAAATCGAAAAGTGAACAACCGGCTGGATCGACTTAACCGCTGCTAACCAGACACGCAAGCTTTCTCTTGAGCAGCGTCGATTCAAATTTTCGTACAGCGCAATGCATTGTGCACTCCGCGGACTCATAATCTTCCTGTCGATTCCCGTCCAACAAGGATCAGGACTGCCGGTAAACAATACGTTCTGAAAATACACCCGCATCGCTGGTCTTGACGATTGCTGCGCCTTCTAAAGACGTTCCCACGCATCGCCACCACTTCCCAACATATCAAAACACCGTCTTTTTCTTGCTCCAAACAATCTCTTAGCTCAATCTCCGGTACCACCCAGAGCTTTCACTCTTGCATCCCACCGTTTCATATAATCCGGCAGACTTTTCTTTGTAATGTGTTCCGGGTCCATTGGATCGTCAAAGACAAAATCATCGGTGACCGCGCCAACGAGTTTTTTTGCATCAAGTTCGTCCCAACCCTCAATGTATGCTATTCTATGTGATCGCCTTTGTGTCATCGGTATAATTTGTAACTACTACGCTGAAACGAAAAATCAATAAGTTCGTTCCGCGCTATGCACTTCTTTTATTGAGCCCTCCGCTAGCAATTGTACCCTCTAAAAGTACTGCAATGATTTGCTATGTGTTTTACTCTCTGACACCGAGCAAAACATTCTGCAATGTGAACAAGATTGACACCCGACTGACCACCTGAATCTTCGCGCATGGCATGAACCATGCTAATAAACGTCTGGCGCTGTTCTTCTGACGCCATAGTTGGACCTAGTTGCTCCCACTCTGAGAAGGCCTCAATCGCCCTATTTGAACCGTAAAGACTGATCCGTGCTTTCGCGTCGGCAGTTCTCACCATCAGTTCCGTTCTTTCCTTAGATTTTTCCTGAGGTCGAAAATTCGCTAGCTCGGCGACATTTTTGAGATAGTCCATATACGCTTTAGAACGCAAGTTGCGGATGTGCCGCTGATCTTCAATATGCCTAGTAAATACGTATTGGAGCGAAGCCCCAATTACGACACCAATAAATGACAGAAGAGCGGTAATCAATCAATTACTCCTCTACGACTGAGTAGACAGCAAATTCATATGTTGCATCTTAACCATAATTTGATTCTGTACATATGTAGTTAAGCAATATAAAAAACGTAAGGACCCACACTCATAGCTATTCTTTCTAGTGTTTATACAAAGAAACACAGCGAGCTGCGTCGTTGTTTAATATAGCTTCAGTTTTATACAATTATTTCTCAAACATCTACTCTTGATCTCGAACAAATACCAGATTCAACGGCCATGACGGCAGCTTCAACGCGGGAGTGCACGCTGAGTTTTCGCAGGATGGCTTTGACATGCAGTTTTACCGTGCCGTCGGAAATATCGAGATCGCGGGCAATCATTTTATTGCTTTGCCCTTCGGCAAGGTGACACAGGATTTCATATTCTCTTGGCGTGAGACTGTCAAACGGTGTCGATTGTTCTTTTTCTTCGCGGTCACCGTGTTTAACCAAGTTGGCGAGCGCGCCTGTCAGGCCGGGCGCTACGACTGTTTTGCCGGCGACGATTTCTTTTAGTGCTAATACCAATTCGTCCGGCTCCATGTCTTTAAGGAGATACCCACTTGCACCAGTGCGTAGACATTCGGCCAAATCATCTTCATCGGTACTTGTCGTGAGCATGACCACGGGTAATTCGACATGTTTTTCATGCAACGTTTGCAGCACTTCAATCCCGCCGGTTTCAGGCATTCTTAGATCCAGCAATACGACATCAGGATTTACGTCTGACACCATGCGTATTCCTTCACGGCCTTCGCCAGAGGAAAATACTTTTATACCACGCCGCTCAAGCAGTCCTTCCAAACCAACTCGAAACAATGAATGATCATCTATTACCAGTACTTTCATTTAAGCAACACTTCTTTTAGGCTGAATCATATTCTGACTTGCGGATGAAGGAAAAGTAAGTTCTACACGTGTCCCTTCACCCGGTTCACTATCGATGCGCACCTCCCCGCCTATTTTCTTACCGCGTTCCTGCATAATGGATAAGCCGATATGTTCGCCGGGTTTGTTTGATAACACGGGTTGATCGAATCCTTCCCCATCATCTTCAATTAACACACGATGTGCTCCGTCAGCACTTTTACTCAAAAGTATGCGTACGGCGCTGGCGTTGCTATGTTTGCGACAATTGGTAAGTGACTCTTGAATGATACGCACGATTTGCATGTCCCATTCGTCAGGCAATTCGAACTTTTCATCCCACTCGTTCTGAATAAATACCGGAATGTCTGTTTGTTTACGAAAGCGTGATGCAGCCGCTTCAATTGCCGGTAATAACCCTCGTTTATCTATCGGCGCACGAAAATGTGAAATTAACTCACGCAATTCCGCGTAGGCTTCATCCATACTGGCTTCGAGTCGTTCCATCACTTCCCAAATCGCAGACTCATCGTCCTGATGCAATGTCTCATCCAACACCCGCACTTGAAAACGCAGACTGGCCAAAGTTTGTGCCAGCGAGTCGTGTAATTCATTCGATAGTTGTGTTCGCGCTTCGATACGCGTTATGCGCTCCTGCTCCTTATCCAGACGAAACTTTTCAACGGCAATGCCCAATTGACGACCGATACTGTTCAACATTTCATTCATGTCGCTGGAAAGCGGTGCGCTGTCCGCGTCGACATAAAGTTTATACTGACCCAGCACACGATCATGATGTTGCAATGGAATGTTAATTGCGGTCAGATTATCCGGCTCAGTTTGTTTGAGTTTATCAACACTCGCCAGATGTGATGTTATCGTCGTATCTGTCGGCGCATTTTCAAAACCAATACTTTGAACCAGGCGAGGGTTCTCCCGATCCTCATATAAATACACGCGCCCCGCTTTTGCGCCAATGGCATCTTTCAAAGCGTGCAAAAACTTCCCGGCAAGCTCGTCGACATCCGCGGATACACTGATGCCCGACGCAACGTCATGCAGCAGTTGCAATGATTGTGATTTCACCGCAAGGCGTTCGGCTTGACGCCGCAACTGGCCTTCGACATCCACAGCCAACGATTCCAGCCACTCCGCCAGACGATTTATATCGTCACTCAAGTCTGTATATTCGGAATCGTCCGTCAGCGGTACGCGAGCAGAAAAATCACCTTGACGAATTTCCGACGCCCATTCTCGAACACGGGTTAAGGGGTCGAAATAACAACGTCGCGCGCAGGCCAGGGCCGCGACTGTAAACCCCAACAAGGCAAGTACGCATAAAACCTGTAAAAACCACAGCACACCTGCTGCTTGCGGAAACGCAACCATCAACCCGCCAAGCATGCCTGCCAGCACCGCCGCCGCAACCAAACCAGAAAATATTTGGACCATCTTTCGCCGCGAATGGACTTGCTCATCCAGCGACCAACCAATCGGTCGCGGCATCCACTCGTGATACCACCGAATTAGCCGATCCTTGAAGGGTTTTGCTGAAGAATGGTTAGTAGAACTGCCCTGCATTGAGGTATGTATGATATGGCAACGCTGAATTTAGACACATTATACCAGTGCGTGAGAAATACATTCAGATATGGATTGACAATAAGCAGCTTAAATACAGCGTTCAATTATTGTGTTCTATATTTCGGTTAAAATACCCCGAAATAAGCGAAAATCAGGCTTCACACTAAAGAGTTACATAGAGTTTCAGTATATGTATAGGACGTTAGCATTCTTTTTATTGTTTGTTTTCTCTACGACTGTGAGTAGAGCTGGCGAAGATTTAGTCGTCGCAACAAATCTGCAAATTGATGCGCAGGAATCTCGAACTAAAAACCGCCCTATCGTCACACTGATCTCGTCCCACACCTGTGAATATTGCGAAGCCGTTAAACGATCAGACTTTCAATTCATGACAAATGACGACCGCTTTATTTTGCGTGAAGTAAATATCGACGTGACCGAACCACTCATTAATTTTGACGGCTCATCCACCACGCACAGAACTTTTGTAGAAACCTATGTGTCTGTGTTTACGCCGACCGTCTTGTTCTTCAATGCTGAAGGTGAACAGCTAGCTGACCCATTGGTAGGCGTCTCAACACTCGAATACTACGGACATTATCTAGAAAAGAAAATCGAGCAATCTATCAACGCATTACAAACACCCAACTAAACGAACAATGAACGAATCGTTACATATCGTGTGTCCGCATTGCGGTGGAACGAATCGCTTACCGGAATCACGTTTATCGGACAAACCCAACTGTGGGAGTTGCAAGCAATCTTTGTTTGAAGGCCATCCAGTCGAGCTTACCGAAGCAAGTTTCAGTAAAATGATCAAAAACAACGATACACCGGTTGTTATCTATTTTTGGGCATCCTGGTGTGGGCCGTGCAAAATGATGGCGCCGATGTTCGAGCAAGCGGCAGACAAAATGGAGCCGCGCGTGCGATTCGCGAAAGTGAATACTGAAAAGGAACAATCGTTGGCCATGCGATTCAATATTCGCAGTATTCCCACCATCGCTATTTTTCAAAATGGTAACGAAACAGCCCGTCAGGCCGGCGCAATGGATGCAAACAGTCTAACTCAGTGGATAGATAGTAACGTTCTACTTAAATAATAACCTTTTTATCCAGGCGATCGAACGCCTACCTACTCTGACTGTGGCAGGCTTTGAATTACCCCAAGGTCAAGGCCTGCCAAGTTGAAGCGCTAACAATCTGTACACTGCTCAACCATATAAGTTACGGCAGCTTTTACTTCGTCGTCGGTAAGGTTTACATTACCGCCTTTGGCTGGCATGAATCCGGTGTACCCCTGTACCCCATTTATGGAGGATTCAAACAATGCATCCATGCCTTTAGCAATGCGGTCTTTCCAAAGGGCAACATCACCGAGTTTCGGCGCCCCGGCAACACCCGCGCCATGGCATGCGACGCAGGTTTTTTCATAGACCGCTTTTCCATCTTCTTCAGCCAACGCTAACCCACCAGAAAATACACACAATGAGGCGACACTACTAATCCAATAATTTTTATTATTCACAATTAACTCCAGATTGATTACTTTAAAAAACGCTCAATTATATTCGACGAATTACCCACCAACTTAGATTACCGAATACGCCACAGGTTCAGCGCGTTAGCAAGAAACACGCGGATATTATACAGATTCGCTATTTATCGAGGGTCACGATGACAAGCGGTACAACTCCCGGCGATACGCCCCACCCAATAATAATTCGGCGGTTGCAATTCAATTGCGCGACGCGCCGTCACAATATCGGCACGCAATTGATGAATATTCTCCTCCAGTAGCGGATGATTGGTGATGTGCTGCCCCGCACCCAGCGTTGAAGTCAGCTCTTCCATATTCAACAGTTTAGCCATTAATTTCATACGGCTATTTTCATTCACTGAAATGGCCGGACGAACCGTGCCTTCAATCTCGATTACGTTGTGCAGCAACTGTTGCATCGATTGACGTACTTGTTCGTTCTCAATACGCACCTTTCCCGGCTCGTCTTGATCCGTAGACGACGTAACACAACTCGCCAGCATAAAAACTCCCGCTGCGATCATCAATAATGTTAGTAAGTATTGCTTCATGACATCACTCTGGTTAGTTTGACCATTTGGGCATAATGAAAGTTTTTGTCCAAGAAAATATTGACCACGATCATATTTTTATATCCCAACCAATTTAACATTCTTATTAGAGCAAAACGAGTTCATGCACTTCTAAATGGCAAAAACCGCCGCAAACAAAGCAACCGACCGTATCGGCCAAAATGTTAGTGAACCTGCACTAAAACGCAGTATTTCACTTCCATTACTCGTATTTTATGGCTTGGGTAATATTCTCGGCGCAGGTATTTATGTATTGGTCGGCGAAATTGCAGGCATTGCAGGATATTATGCGCCATTCGCATTCCTGGTGGCCGCCACAGTCGCGACTTTCACTGCTTTTACTTATGGTGAATTGGCATCGCGTTATCCATTAAGCGCCGGTGAAGCCGTGTATGTGCAACACGGATTCCACATAAAGTCGCTTTCCATCATTACTGGATTGCTGATCGCGTTGGGTGGTATGGTTTCCGCCGCGACCATCACACGTGGATTTGTCGGTTATTTAAAACTACTCATCGAATTACCCGATCCACTGGTTATTGTTGTCGTACTCGCCGTACTCACCAGTATCGCTATCTGGGGAATTTCGGAATCTATTTTAATTGCAGCACTGTTCACGATATTCGAAATACTGGGCCTGCTATTGATCGTATGGGTTGGACGCGACGCACTGACGGACATTCACCAAACTCTCCCTGACTTGATTCCACCGTTTCAAGTTGAAGCATTATCAATGGTTATGGTCGGGGGATTTCTCGCCTTCTTTGCTTATATGGGTTTTGAGGATATGGTCAATGTCGCCGAAGAAGTTAAAAATCCAAGTCGTAACCTGCCACTTGCGATTATTATTGCTCTTGTCATTTCAACGCTGTTGTACGCGCTGGTATCCATCGTCGCCGTCTCGACTACATCACCGGACGCGCTGGCGATGAGCGAATCACCACTTGCGCTGGTTTATGAAACCAATACACAAAAACAACCCTACTTTATTACCTTCATTGGATTATTCGCCGTAATCAACGGTGCATTGATTCAAATGATCATGGTGTCGCGAATTTTTTACGGCATGAGTCGCAACCAATGGCTACCGGCATTTTTTGGTCATGTTAACGCAAAAACCCGTACACCCATCAATGCCACGATCAGTGTCGCAATTCTCATTGCCACTTTGGCGCTCTTTATTCCGCTGATAACGCTGGCATCCATGACGAGTTTAGTATTGCTAATCGTTTTTGTGTTGCTCAATCTGGCATTACTTTTGATCAAACGTCGCGAACCGACTCCTGCCGGTGTAAAGACAATACCTGCCTGGATTCCTCTACTCGGATTCCTTACCAGTACAGCGTTAGTGATGTCGAGGTTCTTTTTAGACGGATAAACAGGCTTACTCAGTCCGCCGTGAAACTGATATTGCCGTAATACACCTGGGCCGACTCACCCGAATTGTCAGTGTCAGTCATCAAGGCCACTACATCAATCTCCTTTATGTCGCGACCAAACGCACGTTTGCAATCTTCACGCACATTACGTTTTTCTGAAACCCATCGCCCTGCGCTCACTTTACCGGTGCGAACGGCGATCATGGCGGCATTGTCGGTGAATGCATTCAACCAGACGCTGCCTTCTTTCTGATGGCTGGACCAGACATAACTGATTGCGAGCGAATTTAAGGAAAATATTCCTGTTTTCCTTATGACATAAATGCGAGCCGCGTAGTCATCACCCTGTTTCGTGGTTTCGTCGACACCATTCAACGGCGAATCAACTCGCCAGGACCAGTTCAAATACGGTGTCCGGGTTAAATCAATTTTGATTGCTTTATATAGCGCTGACGCACTGGCGTCACTACGCGCTTGTAGCGAATAGCCATTCGCTTCCTCGACCAACGTATACTTGGTTTCACCCTTGAATTTCTTGACCTCCCAACCGTCCAAAACACCTTGTTGGAAGTGACCTACAACATCCCCATATGTAGATGCTATATGAACACCAAAAAGAATAAAAAAAACAGCAATTCGATGCATTGGATACCAGACCATTCAACAATCGGAAAGTTCGTCATTTATAAATATTGACCGCTAAGCACGAGTGATGATTGCACAAACAATAGTTTTTCGATCAATTTCACGCGCACAATGCGAGGAACGTGCGTTGGTGCTCGTCGCCGTAGGCATCGAATGCGAACTGATGGTCATCGACAAAGAATATGCTCTGGTAGTGAACGAAGACGATGCTAAACGCGCGCACGAACAAATTGACTATTATACGAAGGAAAACCGGACACCCACAATTCGATTAACACCAAAGGCATTGTTTGCCGAAGGCCTGGGTGGCGCTGCTGTATATGGTGTTATTTTACTGGCCGTTGACATTCTCCACGGTCAATCTGCATTTTCATTTGACTGGCTCAATGCGGGCGCCGCAAACGCGGGGCTTATTCAACACGGCGAATGGTGGCGTTGTATTACCGCACTCAGCCTGCATTCGAATATGGCCCACCTGCTCGGCAATCTGTTCTTTGGCATTCTGCTGGGGCTGCTGGTCAGTCAAGTTACTGGATACGGCATTGCATGGCTGGCAATCCTGAGCGCCGGCGCACTGGGTAATGCCATGAATGCTGTTTTGTACGATCCTTATCATGTATCGATTGGCGCATCCACGGCTGTGTTTGGCGCACTGGGAATTCTCGCCATCCACGCCTGGATGCAGCGAAGACAACTCGGCCAAAGTCTGCTAAGGCGTTGGTTACCCATAGGCAGCGGACTTGCGCTGTTGGCCTTCATGGGTACCGCCGGCGAACGAACCGATGTATTGGCTCACCTGGCTGGATTCATTGTGGGTGGATTCGTCGGACTCATTGTAAGTGTTTGTCATAAGTATATAACGCGTAAGAATATTCAAGTGAATTGCGCTGCCCTGACCATCATTTTGGTCGCTGTCGCCTGGTGGATGGCACTTGCGAACTACGGCTGAGCATCCACCTGGTTACTCCGTAACGCAATCCGGCAGAACCCCTTGCTAGTCGACCAATTGTGCAATTCTTAATTCAAAGAGTTAAGGAATACTTTGTGCAGAGTTTGATCCAAATCAGTTTTTTACGGGCTATTCAATGCTGAACTAGCGTAAATAGTTGAAAATGTTAACGCGGAAATAAAGTTATGAGTCCAATACCAACAACCTGGATTGTCGTTGCTAACAGCAGCACAGCACGCGTATTCGAAGCCACCTCTTTGACCGCGCCATTATCAGAAATTACAACGTTGTCACACCCTGAAAGCCGTGTGCATGAACAAGAACTGACGCAGGATTTACCTGGCCGGGCATTCGATATCGCCGGTCAAGGGCGTCATGCAATGGAAGTTAATGTCAGCCCAAAAGAACAGGAACACATCAATTTTGCCAAGCAACTGGATGGATATCTGGACAGCGCACGCAAACAAAACAAGTTTGATCGACTTGTTATAGCAGCGTCACCAGGATTTTTAGGCCTGATTCGTGCTGATTTGAACGACCAGTTAGCTCAATACGTTGATTCTTATGTCGACAAGGACTTGGTTAGCGCAAAAGAGGAACAAATACGTACGTTACTTGAAAAACCGGACTGATAATCCCAAATTTAATTGTAGTTAACGGCAAATCAAATACGAGGAAGAGCCATGAATGATAAGTCGAATCTGAAAGTGAAGAATATTATGCAAACAGAAGTTCATACGCTCGGAAGAAACGACAAATTATCCGTTGCGGATGAATTGATGCAAAACAAGGATATCCGCCACGTTCCCGTTCTTAACGAAGACGGAAAAATAAGCGCTGTCATCAGTCAACGGGACTTGTATAGAGGTGCTCTGCTCAAGGCAATGGGTTATGGATCGCACATGATCGACAAATTGTTCGACAACTATCTCATCAAAGAAGCCATGTCCAACGAGCTACACACCACGACACCTGAAACGCCGGTACAGGAAGCCGCTGCGATGATACTTAAACAAAATATCGGTTGCCTGCCGGTTCTCGACGATCAAAAACTGGTTGGCGTTATTACAAAAAGCGACTTTTTGAAAATTATTGCAAATAACGCTACTTGATACCGGTTTACTAACCTGACTTGATTGATATAGATCAAAATATAAAAGCGACTTTGTCTATAGCATAAATGGAAACCTAAGGAGATATATCATGTTTAACAATATACTCGTTGCCACCGACGGCTCCGAACATGCTTACAAGGCTGCAACCATTGCGGCGAACCTGGCATCCAAGTACGATGCGAGACTCATTATCCTTCATGTTTTGATGCACGGTAAAGTACCGGCGGGATTCCGGCGCATGGCTGAGGTTGAGCATTTGATGGATCGGGTGCAACCACAAGTAACGGAAGTTGACAATATTCCCAGCAGTCTCGCAGCCTCACTGAAAAATCTGGAGCCTGGAATCAGCGAGCACCGCTTTTATGATTTTTTGGGCGACAGTATTATTGCCGATAATAGACGCATAGCGGCGGAAAACGGCGCGAGCGATATTGAGACAAAAATTGCTGAAGGCGATGCCGCGAGTAAAATTGTACAGCACGCAACGGATAAACATGTTGATCTCATCGTTATGGGGTCACGTGGTCTTGGCGAGATTAAAGGCATGCTCGTGGGAAGTGTCTCCCATAAAGTGTCACAACTCACGCAATGCCCGTGCCTGACTGTTAAATAGAATTATTTTCCGCGTCTTTAGCGAACTCCGGGTGGCGCGCGACAAAATGTTTTAAGGCTAGACGCATTTGCTTTACTTTTTCGGCGTCGCCACGCGCTTGCTCGGCTTTTATATCATCGATAATAAAACGGCGAATGGTTGGTACACCACCGGGACTATGTTCGAGATACTGGGCCAGCTCCACAGCGAGTATTTCGGGCATATGTTCATGCACGGCTATGGCACGGATTTCCTCCTCGTCACAATCACATAACTCTATACAATCTTTCAGGGTCAACATTTGTCTTACCAGTACAATTCAATTTGGGAGGTTATTATTATCAAATTACAAATGAAAACACACTGACCTGCGTCAATTGATCACGACTTTTTGATTCGTACAAATATTGATCTGGATCATGATTGCGTTAGCGGGATCAATACATGATTAACTCATCGAACAACGATTCCAGCGGAGTAAAACCATGGCGATCAAAGATATCCTGGTACATGTAGACCATTCGAGGGCGTGCCCTGCTCGTTTGAACGCAGCCACACGGTTTGCCCAACGCTGCGAGGCGCATCTGACTGGACTTTATGTGGTACCCCGTTATCAGATACCGGTATATGCTGAGATCCCCATCGGACAGGAGGTCATCGAAGAAGGCATGAAAGCCATGTGGGAACGCGCGGATAAATGTCAGGAGACAAGTGAAGAGGTAGTTCAAAGTTTAGGTTCATCACTGGAATGGCGGGCGCTGGAAGGCGATTATTTGGGGGTATTAACGGAAAACGCTCGCTATTCGGATTTATTGATTCTGGGCCAACCCAATTCAGATGACGAAGACGATATCAGTATCGGATTTATTAACAAAGTGATTTTGGATAGCGGGCGGCCGAATCTGATAATTCCCTATGTCGGCAATTATCAAGACATCGGAAAAACCATACTGATCGCATGGAATGCAAGCCGCGAGTCGGCCCGGGCGGTGAATGACGCCATGTCGTTACTGGAAAAAGCTGACAACGTTGAAGTGATGTCGGTCAATCCGCAAAAACAAGCCGTTGACGAAGGCGACTTACCGAGCGCGGATATTGCTCAGCATCTGGCCCGGCATGGGGTGAAAGTGGAGGCTCGATCGACGATAGCCAATGATATCGACGCTGGAAATCTACTTCTCTCCCACGCAGCAGATATTGGCGCTGACTTGATCGTGATGGGTGCGTATGGACATTCGCGTTTTCGCGAAACCATTCTCGGTGGCGTAACACGTGAGTTGCTCAAACACATGACAGTTCCTGTTTTGATGTCACACTAATACAGTGAAAGGCTACCTCCGCTCAACTGGCTCATCTTGAGAGATAGTACTGGGTTAAATGTCAATTTGTAACATTCACAACCCGATGCGACAGACAGTTTACGACCGGGTCGGGACTTGATGGTCTTGTAGAATTTCGTTTTGACCTGACACTGCTTGATTGATCGAGCACCGGCTTTTACAGTCAATTTCTAGTATTGCATAGTGATCGCGATTTTACCTTTGTGGCGCCCTTCTCCGAAGTAACGCAACGCTTCAGGCACTTCGCTTAATTTATAAGTTCTATCGATAACAGGGACGAGTTTATTAGCTTCGATTAACTCTTTTAGGTCTACTAATCCCTTGTTTGGCCCCTCCGCAACCAAACTGAGTTTCCTGGTCCCACGAGTGAGTGACGCAATAACACTCAGAAACCAGAGTTGGTAAACCCGTAACATCGAACCGCCGATCATGGCATAGGTACCACTGGGGTTTAACGTGCGTCTAATGTCAAACATTGACCTAAAATTCTGACAATCGATAATCAGATCGTATTGCTCCCCGATTTTTGTGAAATCTTTTTGAGCGTAGTCAATAACGTAGTCAGCGCCGACCGAGCGAACGATATCCAACTTATGTGACGTGTCTACACCCGTTACTTCAGCTCCCGCGATTTTGGCCAGCTGAATAGCGAACGTACCGACACCACCGCCCGCTCCGTTGATCAACACTTTCTGTCCCGATGGTAGTTGTCCGGCTTTTCGAATTCCTTGCAAGGCCAAGACGCCGGCCTGGGGGACGGCGGCGGCCTGCTCGAAAGTTACGTTCGCGGGTTTAGCTTCCATAGAAGTTTCTTGCGTGCATGCATACTCCGCAAAACCACCCCAGTTATCCCACAGATCCCCGAACACTTCATCGCCAGGTTTGAATCGCGTAACGCTTTTTCCGATTGTCTCGACTGTTCCTGCGATGTCGGCGCCCAGTCTTTGTTTGCCTGGTTTTGGCCGCAGGAGTCCGAACATGAGGCGGTTAATAAAAGGTACACCATTCAAATACTCCCAATCCCAAGAATTGACAGACGAAGCTTGAACACGAATCAGTAATTCATCGTCCTTCGGCGTTGGTTTTGGAACTTCCTTCAGGTCAAGATCATCCGGTGACCCATACCGCATAAACACAATCGCTTTCATAGTCATCCCTATATGCTTATAACTACATTTCCTATTTTTTGTCCTTTCTCAACATACTTGTATGCCTCAACAATTTGTTCCAGCGGATATTGTCTATCGATAACTGCTTTAAATTTTCCCTGCTCAATCATTTTCTTTACCAGAAATAGTGTTCCCTTAATGTCTACCGGATACGGAAAAATCGTTTTTCTGTTTCCAAATAAAGGCTTTATTATCGGAGTAATTAGAGGCAAATAAATATTTTGCGCCAAATAACCCAAGTCCGAGGAGATATACACGCCTCCCGGTTTTAGTAGACCGTAGCACTTGAAAAACGAACTCTTACCAACTGTATCAAAAACCAAATTATATTTTTGATCGTCTTGTGTAAAATCCTCTGCTGTGTAATCGATAACTTTACTGGCCCCGAGCGACTTTACTAATTCAATATTTTTTGTAGCGCATACCGCGGTGACATTCACGTCAAAATAGTTCAAAAGCTGAACTGCCGCCGAACCGATGGCCCCGGTCGCCCCGTTAACCAGCGCATTTTGTCCTGTCTTGAGATTCACTTTATTGATGAAATTGTAGGCATAATGCGCGCCTTCAGAACTCGCTGCTGCCTGCTCATAGGGTATGTCGTCCGGCATGGTTATGACTTTATCCTCTTTTATTGTCATGCATTGAGCCTGCGACCCTGCACCGCCATCATCAAAACCAAAAACTTTGTCGCCTTCCTTTAATGACGATACGTTTCCGCCAACCGCTTCGACTTTCCCCGCAAATTCAGTTCCTGGAATTTGTTTTTTCGGTTTGAATAGCCCTGTCGCTATTCGCATAAAGAAAGGTTTTGCCCTAACTGTCGCGCAGTCCGTCCGATTTACTGTTGTCGCATGAACTCTTATCAGCACTTCACCGTCTTTAGCGGCGGGTTTTTTCACCTCTTTTAGCTGAAGAACATCCGGTGGTCCGTATTTTGTGTATACAATCGCTTTCATACGGGTGTGCTCCGTAATTACGTCGCCAAACCTATTGCTCGGCAAACTGCAGCGATATTTATCTGGAACACTACCTCTAATTAACTGGCCGCGGATTTGTTCAGCAGATTTTTAAGCGGTTCCATGATGTCAATTGGAAGCGGAAAAACAATCGTTGAACTTTTTTCACCTGCAATTTCCGTTAAGGTCTGTAAATAACGTAATTGCAGTGCCTGGGATTGTTGTGACAAAATCTGGGATGCTTCCAATAATTTATGCGAGGCTTGCAGTTCACCTTCGGCGTGAATGACCTTTGCACGTCGTTCGCGTTCCGCCTCCGCTTGTTTGGCAATCGCACGGATCATGCTTTGTTCAAGATCGACGTGTTTGATTTCAACATTGGATACCTTGATACCCCATGTATCGGTTTGTTGGTCGAGTATTTTTTGTATATGACGGTTCAGTTTTTCGCGTTCCGCCAAAATTTCATCCAGTTCGTGTTGGCCTAACACGGAACGCAGCGTCGTCTGAGCTAATTGACTGGTGGCCTCAAGAAATTTCTCCACCTGAATAATGGCTTTTTCCGGATCGACCACGCGGAAATACACCACAGCATTCACTTTGACCGAGACATTGTCACGTGAAATAACATCCTGGGTAGGTACGTCCATCACGATGGTACGCAAATCCACTCGTACTATTTGCTGAATCGCCGGGATAACGATAATGAGACCCGGCCCCTTTACCTTCCAGAATCGGCCCAACATGAAAATGACACCACGTTCGTATTCACGCAAAACTCGAAACCAGGTGAAGATGAACCCTATAATAAGTATTGTAAATACTCCCCAATAAATCATGATGTTTACCCTCCTGTTGCGTTAGTGGGTTCGACAACCAGGGTCAATCCCTCGACAGCCTTAACCCGAACTTTCTGACCCGTTTTAAGTGGCGCATCGGAACGCACTTGCCAGGCCTCACTATGTACTCTGATGCGGTTAATGTCGTCTTCGTCGTCTAAAACCTCGCCGATGCTGCCGATCATTTCTTCGCGACCACTCACTACCGGTTGTTTACGGGCGCGCATCGCCATCGCAACAAGCGCACCAAACAGAATTGCATTGGTAATCCCCATGGCGACTATAAACGGAATCGACACGCCGTAACCTTCGAGATCGGTATCGACAAGAATAATGGAACCGATGACGAAAGCGATGGCGCCGCCAATGCCGAGCACCCCGAAACTCGGCATAAACGCCTCGCCCACCATAAACATCAAACCAAGAATGATTAACGCCATGCCGGCATAACTAACCGGTAATACCTGAGCGGCATACAAAGCCAGCAATAAACATATTGCGCCCAAAACCCCTGGCAAAACGAAACCTGGATTAAGCATTTCGTAAAATAAACCAAACACGCCCAATGTCATCAGTATGGGTAGAATATTCGGATCAGTAATGACCGATAACAATCGACTGCGCCAATCCGGTACGATTTCGACGGTGGTCAAACCCTTGGTATTTAATAATCTGTCGTGGCCCAAAATATTCAGGGTTTGGCCATCGATTTTGTCCAATAAATCCTGAAGATCATTCGCCACGATATCGATGACTTTCAATTCGAGCGCTTCTTCGGACGACAAACTGGCGGCTTCACGCACGGCTTTTTCCGCCCAATCCGCATTCCGCCCACGCATTTGCGCCAAACCACGAATATAAGCGGACGCGTCGTTAATCATTTTCTTTTCCATTGCATCACCAGATGGAGCGCCGCCGTTTGGCTTCTCATCTGTTTTTTCCTTATCTGTATCGTCGCCGCCCGCTTCCTTTTCAGGAGCGTCTGTCGGAAATGGCGAACGTGGACTTTCCGGCATGCCACCGATACGCACCGGTGTCGCTGCACCTAAGGTTGTCGCCGGAGCCATAGCAGCAACATGGCTGGCATACAAAATATAAGTTCCGGCACTGGCGGCACGAGCACCGCTGGGAGTCACATAGACCGCGACCGGAACAGGTGATGCGATGATGCTTTGGATAATGTCACGCATAGCCATATCCAAACCACCGGGCGTATCCATTTTCAGAATAACGACCAACGCACCCATCTCCTGTGCATCGGCGATGCCACGACGCACATAGTCACTGGTGGCGGGACCGATTGCGCCATCAATGGTTAAAATGATGGCTTTGGATTGATCCGATTCAGGTGTAGCGGCGAACAACCCAACCGCCGGTAAACCGATAAGTAGCAAATAAAAAATGTATCGAATCTGTTTCATGTCAGCTTAGCCCGGCGATAGAACACTTATTATGTAGACACGGAAATCCGTTAAAAAGTCCGCGAATGAAATTGATAGAAATGGTTAATTTCATCGTTCAAAACCCTCCAGGTCACTAATCATTACCGTCAAAAAACGTCCCGCCTCGCCACCAGTTACGGCGCGATGATCAAATGTCAGCGTTAACGGCAAAATACGATGTATCTCGATTTCAGTGTCTACAGGAACAACACGGCTCTCAATACGACCCGCACCCACAATTGCTACGGTGGGTGGCACAACCACCGGTACTGCGTAGCGACCGGCAATGGTTCCATAATTGGATAGGGTAATGGTGTATGCGCGCATCTCATCGGGTGGAATGGTTCGCGCGCGAACATCTTTCTTTAGACTCTCAATCCCCGAACGCAAATTGCTATCATCGCGGTTAGCGACATCACGCAAAACCGGTACGAATAATCCATCCGGAGTATCGACGGCGATGGAAATATCAATTTTCTCCAATACCCGGCGACCCATTGAATGCCCGTCGTACCACGCATTTAGTGAAGGCTCCGTTTTACACGCGATCGCCATCGCTCGCGCCAAACGAACGGTCACGTCGGTGTCCTCCGGCCAATGATCGATATCGGCATCGTCCATGATGCTTGCGGGCGCAACTTGCGCTTGGGCGCGCCCCATAGTGACGGCCATGGTTCGCCGGGCGCCGCGCAACAATTCGGGAGGCCCTAAATCTTTTAAGCGTTTAGATACGCGCTCTACATCCGCTACCGTAATCGTGCCGTCACGACCGCTGGGGCTAACGATGGAGAGTTCCACATCCAATCGACGGGCCTGCGCACGCACGGCGGGTGTCGCTTTGACACGAGCACTCTTTTTACTTTCAATAACGGCAGCTTTTTCTTCGAGTTTCTCGTCGCTGGTTTCTACCTTGCCGACAACGGTTCCGGTATCTGATTGTTCCTCTTCTCCGTCTTCAAATTCAACTAAGGGTTTACCGGTTTCAATAATATCGCCGGCCTCACCAAACAAGCGTGTAATCCGTCCTCTACGTGGCGACGGAATATCGACGACGGCTTTTGCGGTTTCAACCGAAACCAACGGCGAGTCGGTTGCTATTTCGTCCCCCGTCTTGACATACCACTCTATAATTTCAGCGTCAGTGAGACCTTCGCCGAGGTCGGGCAAGTTAAAAACCTTCATGCAAACTCCATCACCGATTGCGCTGTATTCACAATACGCTCAGCTGAAGGCATGTATTTATCTTCCAACCGAAACAACGGCATAATCGTGTCATAACCCGTCACCCTTTGCACCGGTGCGAGAAGATTCAGCAAACCATGTTCCGCTAGTTGCGCGGCGATCTCCGCTCCCCATCCGCCGCTGCGTGCCGCCTCATGCACAATGACACAACGGCCGGTTTTTTCCACCGACTCTAATATGGTGTCCATATCCAGTGGCTTTAAGGTCGCGACGTCAATCACCTCAGCACTAATACCTTGTTCCTGCAATTGCTCTGCTGCTTGCAGTGATTCATACGTCATCGCACCCCAGGTGACAATCGTGATATCTGTTCCCGGTCGCAACACAAAACAGACATCCAGTGGCAGTGTTTCACCGTTGTCCTCGACTTCCTGTTTTACCAATCGATAGATTCGTTTTGGTTCCAGGAAAATTACGGGGTCAGGATCGCGAATCGCCGCAAGCAACAAACCGTATGCGCGTGCCGGTGAAGACGGAATGACCACACGCAGGCCCGGTATATGAGCAAACAACGCTTCGGTACTCTCCGAATGATGTTCCGGCGCACCAATACCACCACCAAAGGGTGCGCGTAACACCATGGGACAACTGAGACGGCCACGCGTACGGTTTCTAAGACGTGAAGCATGATTCACGATGTGATCGACCGTCGGATAAATGAAACCCATGAATTGAATTTCCGCGACCGGTCGCAGTCCCTGTGCCGCCATGCCTACCGCAATGCCACCAATCATGGTCTCCGCTAAAGGTGTATCGAGCACCCGCTCACTTCCAAACTTTTCCAACAAACCGACCGTCGCACGAAACACACCGCCATTAACACCCACATCCTCACCCAACACGACAACATTCCCATCGTTTTCCATTTCACGCGCTAACGCGAGATTGACAGCTTCAACCAGAGTGATTTCAGCCATGATTGTTCGAAACAATTTCGTCGTATTGTGTCTGCAATGACGCGGGTAACTCTGCGTACAAATAATCAAACATGGCTTGTGCGGGTTGTGCAAGTGTATTGAGATAATCCTTCACGGCTTGCTCGACCTTTTGCTCACACTCCTGTATCAGCGCACTTTCTTCCTCGTCTGACCACAATCCCGCATTCGATAAGTACGAACGCAATCGCTTGATGGGATCGAATTTTTTTTGCTTCTCGACTTCCTCCGTATCCCGATAACGACTCGCATCGTCCGCAGTGGTGTGATCACCCAGTCGATAAGTCAACGCCTCTATTAAGTAAGGACCACCACCGGAGCGTGCATTGTCGATTGCATTTTGCGCAGTCGCTCTGAGCGCGAAGGCATCGTTGCCATCTACTTGTTCGCAAGGAACACCTGCGGCGATGGCTTTTTGTGCCAGGGTTTGCGCCGCGGATTGCTTGTTACGCGGCACGGAGATGGCCCATTGATTGTTACTAACGATTACGACCAACGGCAATTGCCAGACACCTGCCACATTAAGCGCTTCGTAAAAATCACCCTTCGATGTCGCGCCATCACCAATAAAACAAACGGCCACTCGCGCCTGTTTGCGATACTTGAATGCACTGGCAACGCCTGCGGCATGGCATACGTGAGTGGCAATGGGCACACAAATAGGAAAATCCTCGCGCGGACCTTGAAAATCACTGCCGCGCTCATCACCACCCCAATACAACAACAACTCCTGCATGGTAACGCCGCGATGCAGTTGCGCACTGAACTCACGATAACTAGGGACAAGCACGTCTTCTTCTTTCATTGCACTCGCAACACTCGCACCGATAGCCTCCTGTCCAAGCGGCGATCCGTAGGTGCCGAGCTGACCGGTGCGCTGAAGATTGAGGGCCTTCCTATCGAATGTGCGACATAACACCATGGTGCGATAGATCGGCAGCACTGCGCTCTTGTCACTAGCCCATTGCGGCAATGGTTGATTGATAACATTACCGTCGGCGTCAAGATAACGGTTAAAGGTTACATTGAACGCGGCGACTTGCTGCCTGTGTTCAGGCGTAACGGATTGATTCATCCAATCACGTTAACAATTGCCCGTTTTACCCATATTGATGCAGGTCAAGAGATGTCAGTTCCTGCTTAAACTCTTGTTTTAGCGTCGTTTAGCATGGATAGCGGGCTATTTGAAGCTCTGCCCGGTACCGACATTAATTGCTATAGATACACCAGAATTCGACCGATACGCAGTGATGCACCATATTCAGGAACGATCAAAACAGGTCGGCACGGATAGAAGTTGGGACAGATGCCTTCATCTTGCCCACCAACACCACCCGATAAATCCTGTGTTTTTTACACAAACCCATTCGAACGAAACATGCTATGTGATGATCAGACATTAAATGTCTTTCCTCAATTTCGCACGCCCTTTGGGTTGCTAAACCTCTTAATAACGGCCTTACATACTACCGCAAACCTTTATAAAGACTCTTTTTTCGATACTTGGGCATCCATACAATAATTTACAATCCCAAACCGTATGACTTAAACTTTGTTGCACTTTCATTGGTTGTTTCCTCATCTGTTGAACTTTAGTTCACAGAGAGGGAGACGTCCGATGAATCTCGGAATTGTCAAACTTTATATAGTCCACCGGCACAGCCGGTGGTTTATCTTTTGTTAATTAAGTAGCAAGAAAATCTAGTTCACGCTTTCTTGTATCAATTTAACTACAACAGTATGCCCCATAGCCAAAGCACGGTCGATGGGAGTCATGCCGCCAAAGTCTTTTGCTTCACTGGTTGCACCATATTTCAATAACTGCTTTACCGTTTCAGGATTCCCACGCGCAGCAGCGTGATGTAGTGCGGTCGCTCCCTGCTCATCTTTACGGTCGAGATCGATTGCATCATGGGATAACAAGCTTCGTACTACTTCTGAACGTTGTTCCCACACGCTACGCATAAGCGGTGTCCAACCATACACATCTTGGGTATTCACGCCCGCGCCATGGTCGAGCAATATTTGCACGACTTCGGCATGGCCTTTTGCCGCCGCCACCATGAGCGCCGACCAGCCGTTCGCCCCCTTTTGATTCACTATTGCGCCTCGCTCCAATAGCAAATTGATAATATGCGGCGAGTTGGGTATGGCGGCATACATTAACGCAGTGCCACCATTGTCGTTTGTCACATTTACATCGGCATTTTTCTTCAATAAAGATTGTACGATATCCGGTTTATTGTACTTGGCGGCAATCATCAACGCGGTCTTGCCGCGTTCCGTCGCGACGTTCGCGTCGGGCAAATTTCGATATACAGTTTCAAGAGCACCAATATCATCCGCGCGAATAGCTGTTACAGCTTGTTCGATTACATCATTTGCATGCACGTTTGTGACAACTAAAGCAAACAATAAAAATACACTGATTGCGGCGAGGGTGCCGCTCCCACAACAAACACATGGAATCTTGCAACTTTCAAATGCTACTACTCGCTTAATCATCACGTTTCGAGTTTTATCAATTCAGTAGTTTTAGTTCGCTCTTTCAGTCTTGATCCGAACCGCTTGTCTATTTTCGTACTGACTGGCTATCTCGGATAACGCACGATTAGCATCGTATTGTGCTGTCATACGCACCAGTGCATCGTGTTTTGTCGATGCATCTATCACATTTTGAAACTCCTGATGTTCCTGTGCCCCAAGACTGCTGGTTTGAGTATGCAACACGGCATAAGCCTCGTCACCGAAAAACCATGCCAGACGGGATTGTCGAGTCAGATAGGTTAATGTATCAAAATTGCTGGTGTATTGACCGGGTGCGAACAACACTTCGCCAATTAACGGGTCTTCCATCGTTGTGTAAACCCCAAAACGTAACATGGTCACCGCGGCGTGACTATGTTCGATGACATCGGTTTCCAGGCTAACGGGGAAGGGTTTATCCGTTCGCCGTAACAAACGCCGGTCCAGTTTACTCTCCGGTCCGCTGACCTGAAAAAATACCGCCGCCTCCCAATCGCCATCGTCAAACTGCACGGGAACGCATGTTGCTGCCGCACCGGATGCACGCATGGCCTCGCAAATAAAATCGGGAAAACGTTTCAAAGTAGCGTCAAGCCGGGAGGTTTAAGAAAAAAGAGCGGTGGCATTGCCACCGCTCTTTAACCCTTAACTTATAAAAAAACTACCTAGGTCGCGGCCTGTTCTTCTTCCAAATGCCGTTTAATAACTGCATCGGCTGGTTGAACCGCGGCATTATCTTTAACCTGTTCGTACCAAAGATCATGGTGTTGCTTAGCCCACTCGACACTGACTCGGCCGGTGGTCATACCTTCCAGAGCACCTTCTTGCCCGATTGTACCCATGAAAGCATGACCAAAGAACACCGCAATCCAAATCATGGC